>OLSO01000453.1_pt1 | contig 40462 bp, 34 predicted proteins | sample 1672441 | NCBI WGS metagenome assembly OLSO01 (sample SAMEA3136686, study PRJEB25190) | human gut metagenome | biome: human gut; feature: human-associated habitat; material: faeces | place: Austria | collected 2013 | reverse complement strand
TTATCGAGCATTTTGGCAACGCAGATGCCGTGCCGCAGCCGCCGGAGCGGTGCTTGAGCCGTTAGGCGGGAATTGTGCGGTATTGCCTTATATTATAGGAGTGAAAAACGATGAGCAACACCGCACTGCATACCGATAAAGCCCCCGCCGCCATTGGCCCATATTCCCAGGGCATCCAGGCAGGCAACACCATTTACGTTTCCGGCCAGATCCCCATTGACCCGGCTACCGGCGAATTTGCCGGGCAGGACATCAAGACCCAGACGCGCCAGAGCCTGACCAATATTTCCAACATTCTGGCCGCTGCAGGCGCAAGCATGGCTGATGTGGTAAAAACCACGGTGCTGCTGAACGATATTGCAGACTTTGCCGCCATGAACGAGGTGTACGCTGAGTTCTTTACCGAGCCGTACCCCGCCCGTGCTGCTTTCCAGGCAGCAGGTATCCCCAAAGGCGCACTGGTAGAGATCGAGTGCGTGGCCGTTAAGGGCTGATAACGAACCCGAAGCGACAAAATGCGCCCCTGCGAAAAAAACTGTGGGGAAATTTACGCTTTTGTATTGACAACAGCGTTTGTGCTGTGGTATAGTATTTGAGGTAAAAAAAGCAGCGTCCGGCAGTGTGCCGTCGTTCACCTTGCGGGCCAAAGGGCTCCGGGTCATACAAAGATCACGCAATGATTGCGTGCCAACTTCGTATTCAGGCGGCTGCTTTTAGGGGCAGCCGCTTTTTCATTTCAATCTTTCAAGACTTGTAACGGAGGTGTATTCCAATCGCGAGCAACAGCAATTCCAAGGAACTGGAAATCAATGAGCAGATCCGTGATAAGGAAGTCCGCCTGATTGGCGCGGACGGCCAGCAGAAGGGCGTTATGAGCCCCCGCGATGCGCTGAAAATGGCGCAGGCGCTGGATCTGGACCTGGTCAAGGTGGCTCCCCAGGCCAAGCCCCCTGTCTGCAAAATTCTCGATTACGGCAAGTACCGTTTTGAGATGCAGAAAAAGGAAAAGGAAGCCAAGAAAAACCAGAAAGTGATCGAGCTGAAGGAGATCCGCCTTTCGCTCAACATTGATACCAACGACTTTAACACCAAGGTCAACCAGGCCGCAAAGTTCTTGCAGCAGGGCCACAAGGTAAAGGTTTCCATCCGGTTCCGCGGCCGCGAAATGGCGCACACCAGTCTGGGTATTGATGTGGAGCAGCGCTTTGCACAGGCGCTGGAAGGCAAGGCTGTGGTTGATAAGCAGCCTAAGCTGGAAGGCCGCAGCATGATGATGTTCCTGTCCCCCAGCCCGACCAAGTAAATACTCTATCTTACGGAGGAAAAGAAAATGGCTAAAATGAAACTTAAGACCTGCTCCGGTGCCAAAAAGCGCTTTAAGATGACTGCTTCCGGCAAGATCAAGCGCAACGCTTCCAAGCGCCGTCACATCCTGACCAAGAAGACCACCAAGCTCACCCGCGGCCTGCGTATGCCCAAGTACGTTGACAAGACCAACGAGGCTACTGTCCGCAAGATGATGCCCTACGGCGGCTGATTCGGCTGAATCATTTTCTGACTTGACTTAATGTGACTGTGTAAAAGGAGATATTACCATGGCTCGTATTAAAGGCGCAACCATGACGCATAAGCGTCGCACCAAAACTTTGAAGCTGGCTAAGGGCTACTACGGCTCCAAGAGCAAGCATTTCCGTATGGCCAAACAGGCTGTGATGAAGTCTGGCAACTATGCTTTCGTTGGTCGTAAGCAGAAGAAGCGCCAGTTCCGCAACCTGTGGATCACCCGCATCAACAACGCTGTTCGTGCTCAGGGTATGAACTACTCCACCTTCATGAACGGCCTGAAGAAGGCCGGCGTCGAGCTGAACCGCAAGATGCTGTCTGAGATGGCCATCCACGATCCCGCCAGCTTCAACGCTCTGGTCGAGACCGCCAAGAAGGCGCTGTAAGAATCAGCTTTTTCAAAGACGCATGCGCCGCGCGCGCGTGCGTCATTTTGTTTATATGGAGATCATACGGGGGTGCCAGATGGAAACCATCACCAGCCGCGAAAACGCCAAAATCAAATATGCCTGCCGCCTGCGGGAAGAAGAAAAGCTCCGCACGGCGGATGGCTTGTTTTTTGCTGAGGGTCCCAAGCTCTGTCTGGAGCTGGCCCGCGGCTGTACCCTGCAAACCCTGTATGCCACCGAGAAGGCCCTGGCCCATACCCCAGAACTGGAAGCCTTTGCGGGCAAAACTGTGCTGGTAACAGAGCCGGTGGCACAAAAGCTTTCCGGAACCAAAACCAGCCAGGATGTGTTCGGCGTGTTTGAACACCCCGGCTGGCAGGCGGCAGATGTTTTAGCAAAGGGACGCCGTATTCTGGCACTGGAAGCGGTGCAGGACCCCGGCAATGTGGGCACCCTGCTGCGCAGCGCGGCGGCCTTTGGCTTTGACGGTGTGCTGCTCTCCAAGGGGTGCGCGGCACCCTTTGCCCCCAAAACACTGCGAGCATCCATGGGGGCAGCCGGGCGGCTGCCGGTGGCCCCGGTGCAGGATCTGCCGCAGGCATTGCAGCAGCTGCGCGCACGCGGCGTGGTCTGCCTGGCTGCGGCGCTCTACCATTCCCGCCCGCTGGACGAAGCCCCGCAGAGCTACCCGGACGGCCTGTGCGCCGTGATCGGCAGTGAGGGACAGGGCTTGACGGACGCTGCCGTGCAGGCCTGCGATATGGCGGTGCGCATCCCGATGACGGACCTGGTGGAAAGCCTGAACGCCGGGGTTGCAGGCAGCGTCTTGCTTTGGCACTTCAGAGGTGTATAATAAGGTATGGACAGCACACTGTATTGGCTGTGGCTGGCCGAAGCGCTTGGGTCCAGCTGCCGCCTGGCGGGCAGACTTCTGGAAGAATACCCGGACCCGGCCGAACTGTATGGCCAGGTAAAAGCGGGCAGGAACCTGCCGGAATACCTGAGCGCAAGAGCCCGCGAATTTATGCAGGCGGTGGCCCCGGCCCAGATGGCGGGGCTGAAAAAGCGCTGCGATGATTTGAATATTTTTATCCTGACACCGGACAGCGCCGATTACCCCCAGCGGCTGCGGGACCTTCCCGACCTGCCGTTGGTGCTGTACGGCACCGGAAGCCCTGCCTGCCTGAACGGGCGGCGGTATGTGGGCATGGTGGGCACCCGCCGCCCCACAAAGTATGGGCTTTCCGCCTGCCGGGATCTTTCGCTGACAATGGCGGAGCGGGGTGTGGTGATCGTAAGCGGGCTGGCCGAAGGGCTGGACGGCGCAGGCCACCGCGCGGCGGTGGAAGCCGGGCAGCAGACCGTTGCCTTTTTGGGCACGGCCATCAACAAGACCTTCCCAGCGGTGAACGTGACCCTGCGCACAGAGCTGGAAGCTCTGGGAGGTGCCGTGCTGAGCGAATACCCGCCGGATTATACGGGCAAAATGACAGGGACCTTTTTGGCCCGCAACCGGCTGATTGCCGGTTTGAGCGAGGCCCTCTGCGTGGCGGAAGCCCGCACCCGCAGCGGAACGCTGAACACGGTGAGCCATGCCGAAGAGTACGGCAGGCCGGTGTTTGCGGTACCCGGCAGCATTTACAGCCCCACCAGCGAGGGCACCAATGAGCTGCTGCGCACCGGCCGCGCCCGCGCCCTGTGCACGGCGGATGATGTGCTGGATACCCTGCACATTGCACCCGGCGGCACCGAGCTGGTGCAGGAGGGGGTTATGCTGGATGAGCTGACCCCCAACGCCCGCACCGTGCTGGCAGAACTGGGCCCTAAAGCGCAGACGGCAGATGACTTGGCTGCCGCAACGGGGCTTGCCGTGCAGGCTGTTCTGGCGGCGCTCATGGAGCTGGAATTTGCCGGCGCCGCCGTGGATAACGGCGGGGGCCGGTATACCGCGGCATAAGGGCAAGCGGCCCCAGCCGCAGCGGGCGGATATGGCCCGCATGTATGGTGACATTACGGAAAGTATCCGATTAAGATAGAACTTATACGCCAATTTGGGAGAAACAGATATGGCAAAGCAAACTGAACTGGAGCTGACTGCCCAGCAGGCAGCGCAGCCGGAAGAAACCCCGGCAAAAAAAACTGCCGCAAAAAAGACTGCAGCGAAAAAACCTGCCGCAAAAAAAGCAACCACGAAAAAGACAACGACCAAAACCAAGGCAGCTAAGGCAGAGGACGGCGAAACCGCAGCCAAAAAACCTGCCGCAAAGCGCACCACCAAAAAGACCGAAGCAAAGCCCGGCACCAAGCTGGTGATCGTGGAATCCCCGGCCAAGGCAAAGACCATTGGCAAATACCTGGGCCGCGGCTATACTGTAACGGCCAGCATGGGCCATATCCGGGACCTGCCCGCCAGCACGCTGGGCATTGATGTGGAACATGGCTATACCCCCAAGTATATTACCATCAAAGGCAAGAACGCGCTGGTCAAGGACCTGAAAGCCGAAGCGAAAAAAGCACAGACCGTCTATCTGGCAACCGACCCGGACCGTGAAGGCGAGGCGATCAGCTGGCATCTGGCCAATGTGCTGGGGCTGGACCCCACCGCCCCCAACCGCGTGACCTTTGACGAGATCACCAAAAAGGGCGTGCAGGAGGGCATGGCCCACCCGCGCACCATTGATATGGATCTGTTCAACGCCCAGCAGGCCCGGCGCGCGCTGGATCGCCTGGTGGGTTATAAGCTCAGCCCGTTTTTGTGGCATAAGGTGCGCCGCGGGCTTTCGGCTGGCCGCGTGCAGAGCGTGGCGGTGCGCATTATCCGCGACCGCGAGATCGAAATTGAAAACTTTAAGCCCGAAGAATACTGGAACATTGACGCCAACCTGAAGCCCCGCCAGAGCGGCTGTGCGTTCAACGCACGGCTGACAGCCCAGGCGGACGGTACCAAGCTGGTGGTGAAAAATAAAAAACAGGCGGATGCCATTCTGGCCGCGTTGGACGGCAAACCCTACACCGTGACCCGTGTGGATAAGGGCCAGCGCCGCCGCCAGCCGCAGCCACCGTTCATCACCTCCACCCTGCAGCAGGATGCCAGCCGCGCACTGGGGTTTTCGGCCACCCGCACCATGCGTGCCGCCCAGCGCCTGTATGAAGGTATGGAGGTGCACGGCTATGGCCAGATCGGTCTGATCACCTATATGCGTACCGACAGTCTGCGCATTGCGGACGAAGCCGCCGCAGCCGCTAAGACCTTTATCGGCAAGACCTGGGGCGAAAATTACGTCTGCAACAAAAAGCGCGTCTGGAAATCCCGCTCCGCCACAGCGGCGCAGGATGCCCACGAAGCCATCCGCCCCTCAATGCCGGAACTGACGCCGGACCAGGTGGAGGGCAGCATCTCCGGCGATGAAGCCAAGCTGTACCGCCTGATCTGGAGCCGCTTTATGGCATCCCAGATGGCAGACTGCCTGATGGATACCGTTTCGGCCAACATCACGGCGGGGGATTATATCTTCCGCGCATCGGGTTTCCATGTAACGTTTGACGGCTTTACCGCTTTGTATGAGGAAGCCACCGACGATAAGCAGAAGAAAGAAACCGCCCTGCCCCCGCTGGAAGTGGGCCAGGACCTGAAACTGAACAAGCTTTCGGCGGAGCAGAAATTCACCCAGCCGCCGCCGTACTATACTGAAGCAACGCTGATCCATGCGCTGGAAGAAAACGGTATTGGCCGCCCTTCCACCTATGCGCCGATCATTACCACCATTGTGGACCGCGGCTATGTGGAAAAGGAGCAGAAAAAGCTTAAAACCACCCCGCTGGGCCGCGCGGTGAACCAGGTCATGCTGGAACAGTTCCCCGATATCGTGGACCCGACATTCAGTGCCGATATGGAGAAAAAACTGGACGTTGTGGAAGCCGGTAAGGCGGACTGGGTCAAAACAGTGGACGATTTCTACCAGGGCTTTGAAAAAAGCCTGGAAGCCGCCGAAAAGAACATGGAGGGCAAAAAGATCAAAGTGGATGATATCCCCACCGACGAGATCTGCGAAAAATGCGGCCGCCCCATGGTGATCAAAAGTGGGCGGTACGGCAAGTTTGTGGCGTGTTCCGGCTTTCCGGAGTGCCGCAACGCCCACCCCATTGTAAAGGATACCGGCGGCCTGTGCCCGCTGTGCGGCGGCCATATGCTGCTGCGCAAAAGCGCCAAGGGCCGCGTGTATTACGGCTGCAGCAACTACCCCACCTGCAACTTTATGACATGGGATGAACCCGTGCCGGAAACCTGCCCCCACTGCGGCAAAACGCTGTTCAAGCGCCGCGGCCAGCTGTACTGCGCCAAAGAGGGCTGTGGGTTTGTGAAGAATATCGAAAAGACAAACGCGGAGAAATAACGCATGCAAATCAAAATCATCGGTGCCGGGCTGGCCGGGTGTGAAGCCGCCCTTTGGCTGGCGGACCACGGCGTGCAGGTGGACCTGTACGAGCAAAAGCCGGTCAAGTTTTCGCCTGCGCACAAAAGTGCAGGCTTTGCGGAGCTGATCTGCTCCAACTCCCTCAAGGCGGAACGGCCGGATTCGGCTTCCGGCCTGCTGAAAATTGAAATGCGCATGATGGGGTCCCACCTGCTGAATGCTGCCGAGACCGCCCGCGTGGCGGCTGGCGGTGCACTGGCGGTGGACCGTGATGTGTTTTCCACCGCCGTGACGGAAATGGTGGAAAAGAACCCCAATATTACCGTTCACCGCGAGGAAGTGACCGCGCTGGACGAAAGCGTTCCGGTGCTGGTGGCTTCCGGCCCGCTGACCGAGGGTGCGCTGGCGGAGCAGATTGCCGCGCTGACCGGCAGCCACCGGCTGAGCTTTTTTGACGCCGTGGCTCCCATTGTGAGCGCCGAAAGCCTGGATATGGAAAAGATCTTTGCGGCGTCCCGCTACGGGCGCGGTGAAGCCGATTACCTGAACTGCCCATTCAACAAATTGGAATATGAAGCATTTTATAACGAATTGTTGAACGCGGAGCGTGCCCCTCTGCATGACTTTGATGGGGAGCTGACGGTGTACGAAGGCTGTATGCCTATTGAGGTGATGGCGGGCCGCGGGGCGGATACCATGCGCTATGGCCCGCTGCGCCCGGTGGGCCTGCGGGACCCGCGCACCGGCCACCGCCCCTGGGCCAACGTACAGCTGCGCGCCGAAAACACCGCCCGCACGCTGTACAATATCGTTGGTTTCCAGACCAATTTGAAATGGGGCGAGCAGAAGCGCGTCTTTTCGATGATTCCCGGCCTGGAACATGCAGAGTTCATCCGCTATGGCGTGATGCACCGCAATACCTTTTTGGAAAGCCCGGCGGTGCTGACCAAGGGGCTCTACCTGAAAGAGCACCCCAACGTGTTTTTTGCCGGGCAGATCACCGGGTTTGAGGGCTATATGGAAAGCGCGGCTTCCGGCCTGCTGGCAGCGCGCAATTTGTACGCCCGTTTGCAGGGCAGAGAGCTGCCGCCCCCGCCGACCACAACGATGTGTGGCGCACTGATCGATTATATCACCACCCCCAACAAGGACTTCCAGCCCATGGGTGCCAACATGGGCATTCTGCCGCGCACCGAGGAGATTGACACCATCCGGGATAAGCGCGAACGGTATATGGCACTTTCTGATGCTGCACAGGCCGCCATGCGGACATGGGCAGCCGAAGCGGAACACTGAGGTGGATTATGAAAATTTTACTGGACGCAATGGGTGGCGATAACGCCCCGAAATCGACCGTACAGGGTGCAGCCGATGCGGTAAAAGAGTTTGGTGATGGCATGACCCTGGCCCTGCTGGGTGATGAAGCCAAGATCAAGGCCGCTGCCCAGGAGCTTGGCGTGGACCTGACCCCCTTTGAGCTGATTCACTGCACCGAGGATGTGGATATGCACGATGACCCGGTCAAGGCCGTGCGCCACAAAACGGATTCCAGCCTGGTCAAAGGCCTGACGATGCTGAAAAACGGCGAGGCGGATGCCTTTGTTTCCGCCGGTTCCACCGGCGCGCTGCATGTGGGCACCAGTTTGATCGTGCGCACCGTCAAGGGGGTCAAGCGCCCGGCGCTGGCTACCTGCATGCCGGGCAAAAAGCAGCCGTTTTTGCTGCTGGACTGCGGCGCAAACGCCGAATGCCGTGCCGAGATGCTGAATGCCTTTGGCACCATGGGCAGCGTGTACATGAATAAGGTCATGGGCCGCAAGGACCCCGCCGTCGCGCTGGTGAACAACGGCGCCGAGGACACCAAGGGCACCCCGATGTACCGCGAAGCCCACGGCCTGCTGAAAGCAAACCCGGCCATCCGCTTTGTGGGCAACATTGAGCCGCGTGATATTATGGCTGGTGAGGTGGACGTTATCGTCTGCGACGGCTTTGTGGGCAATGTGGTGCTGAAGCTGACCGAGGGTGTGGCAGGTACTTTGCTGGGCATGCTGAAAGACATCTTTATGCAGAGCATTGTGACCAAGCTGTGCTACCTTGGCGTAAAAGGCGGGCTGCGCAATCTGAAGCACATGATGGACTCTGAGGAGATCGGCGGCGCACCGCTGCTGGGCGCGGCAAAGCCGGTCATCAAGGCACACGGTTCCAGCAAGGCCAAGGGCATCAAGAACGCCATCCGCCAGGCAAAGCTGTGCGTTGCCAATGACCTGTGCGGCACCATGCAGAGCGCCCTGGCCGAAGTAGCCGCCAAGGCCGCAGCAGAAAAGACAGACGCGGAATAAAACGGCATATCGTGCGAAAATTGAAATGTTATGCCCGCCCATTGGAAATGGCCGGTACCAAAATATAGGCAGCGGGCGCACAATGTGCGCCCCTGCGGGATAGCCGCAAAACCAAAGCCCATTGCAGGGGCGGGCATTGCCCGCCCGGCCTGCAAAATATCCCGATATACAATCGCAAAACAGAGAGAACGAAAGGTAAGGCAATCTTATGACCACGCGTACCCCTGAGGAATTGGAAGAAAAGCTGCATTACCATTTTAAGAATAAAGAACTGCTCATCACGGCGCTGACCCACAGCTCTTACGCCAACGAGAGCAAAACCCCTACGCTGTATAACGAGCGGCTGGAATTTTTGGGCGACAGTGTGCTGTCCGTTGTGGTGGCAAACTATCTGTTCCACCATTCCACCCGCCCGGAGGGCGAACTGTCCCGCATGCGCGCTTCGCTGGTCAGCGAGGACGCGCTGTTCCAGTTTGCGCAGGAGATCGACCTGGGTTCTTACCTGCGGCTGGGCCGCGGCGAGGAGCTGGGCGGCGGGCGCTGCCGCCCCAGCGTGGTTTCGGATGCGTTTGAAGCCACCATTGCCGCTTTGTTCCTGGACGGCGGCATTGAGACCGCCCGCAACTTTATCCTGCCGTTCATCACGGAGGGCAAAACCGCCGAGGATGACCACAAGACCGCCCTGCAGGAAGTGGTGCAGAAACACCCGGACGACCGCCTGACCTACACCGTGACAGGGGAATCCGGCCCGGCGCATGATAAGCGGTTCCAGGTTACTGTGGCGCTGAACGGCAAGGCGCTGGCTGTGGGCGAAGGCCGCAGCAAAAAGGCTGCGGAACAGCAGGCTGCCAAAGCGGCGCTGACCAAGCTGGAACAGCAGGCATAAAAAGGGGCATCTATGCGCTTAAAAGAACTTGAGATACAGGGCTTCAAGTCCTTCCCGGATAAAACGCGGATCACCATTGGCGAAGGCATTACCGGTGTTGTGGGGCCGAACGGCTCCGGCAAAAGCAACATTTCGGATTCCATCCGGTGGGTTCTGGGCGAAACCAGCTCCAAACAGCTGCGCGGTGCGGGCAAGATGGAGGACGTTATTTTTGGCGGCACCCAGACCCGCGGCGCAATGGGCTATGCGGCGGTATCGCTGACCATTGATAACTCCGATCATGGGCTGGAAATGGACGCGGACGAAGTAACCATTGGCCGCCGCTATTACCGCAGCGGGGAGAGCGAGTATACCATCAACGGCCAGAGCGTGCGCTTAAAAGATGTGTACGAGCTGCTGCTGGATACCGGCCTTGGGCGCGATGGCTACGCCATTGTGGGTCAGGGGCGCATTGCGGAGATCGTTGGTGCAAAATCCACCGAGCGGCGCGAGATTTTTGAGGAAGCATCTGGCATTGCCAAATACCGCTACCGCAAAAATGAAGCCGAACGCCGCCTGGCCGCGGCGGAGGGCAATCTGGAACGCCTACGGGATATTCTGGGGGAGCTGGAAAAGCGGGTTGGACCCCTGAAACGCGACAGCGAAAAGGCGGAGCAGTTCCTGGCATATTCCGAGACCCGCAAGGGGCTGGAAATTACCCTGTGGGTGGATTCAATCCGCCGCGCACAGGATACGGTGCGGGACCAGCAGCGCAAGTATGAGGCGGCGGAAAGCGACTATGCACGCATTTCCCGCCAGCTGGATGAATTTGACACCCGCACCGAAGCCCTGCGCGCCGAAGCCCAGCAGCTGATGCTGCAGGTGGAGGAAGCGAACGCTGAGATCCGCACCATTACCGAGCAGAACGCCGGGAGCGAAAGCCAGCTGGCAGTTTTGCAGAACGAAACCGAACACGCGAACGAGCAGATCCGCAGCGCCAGCGATGAGCTGACCCGCGCCGGGGAAGGCGCAAAGGGGATTGCGCAGGAAGCGGACGAGCACAAAGCGGAAATCACCCAGCTGCAAACCGTGCTGCAAAATCTGGATGCCGAGGCGGACAAGCTGCGCCAGCAGCTGAACACGCTGGAACAGCAGGCGCTGCAAAGCGGTGAGCGGCGGGAGATCGTGAGCGCCGCCATGGCCCGCATGCAGCAGAATGCCACTGCCCTGCAGGTGCGGGGTGCGGGGCTGCAATCCGCCGTGGAAGCGGCCCGCGCCCAGCTGAACGGCCTGAAAAACCAGGAAGCCGCCGCGGGTGATGTGGCACAAAAACTGACCGAGGAACGGGACGCTGCTGCCGAGCACCTGAAAGAGTGCGAGGAAGCCGTGACCCGCAACGATAACATCCGCTCCGGCTTAAAGCTCAAGCTGGAAAGCCGTCGCCGCCAGCAGGCGGAAGCCGCTGAAGCTTTGCAGAAGGCCGCAGCGGATAAAAACAACACCGCCCAGCGCATCCGCATTCTGGAGGATCTGGAGCGCAACATGGACGGCTATCAGCAGAGCGTAAAAGCCGTCATGCGCGCCGCGGGCGGTGGGCGGCTGCGGGGCATCATCGGCCCGGTGGCCGGTATCCTGAGCGTGCGCAAGGGGTACGAAATCGCGATTGAAACGGCACTTGGCTTTGCGCTGCAGAACATTGTGGTGCAGGACCAAGGCTGCGCCCGCGCGGCCATCACCTTTTTGAAGGAAGAACGCGCCGGACGCGCAACCTTCCTGCCGCTGGATACCGTGCAGGGCAGCCGATTCAATGGCCGCCTGACCGGCACGGCGGAGGTGGCCGCCGACCTGGTGGAGACCGCCCCCCAGTACCAGCATATTATTGATAACCTGCTGGGCCGCATTATTGTGGTGGAGGATCTGGGCGAAGCGTCGGTGGTGGCCAAAAATCTTGGCTACCGCAACCGCATTGTCACAATGGACGGCCAGGTCATCAACGCAGGCGGTTCCTTTACCGGCGGTTCCACCGCGCGCAGCGTGGGTGTGTTCAGCCGCAAGCAGGAACTGGACGAACTGCGTGCCAAGGTGCTGAAACTGGACGAGCGCCGCGCAGCAGCCGAAAAGGAAGCCGCCGCCCGCAAAGCGGAGGTGGATAACCTGACCGCCCAGCTGGCCGGTGCCGAGAGCGAGGGCATGACCGCCGCTGCGGCCCGCCTGAAAGCCGAGATGGAGCTGGATCAGCTGAACACCGCGCTGGAAGAGGGCAAGAATGCTGCCGCCCACCGCGGGCAGGAGATCGCCGCGCTGGAACAGCAGCTGCGGGAGAACACTGCGGCCGCCGCCCAGGCAGAAAACGCCCGCAAACAGGCGGAAGCCGAGATTGAAACGCACCGCAAAGAGCTGGAAAGCCTGGGCGCTTCCACCAGCGATGTGACCCGCCAGCGGGAGGAAGCATCGCAGAAACTTTCGGATAACCGAATGCAGAAGCTGCGCACCGAGAAGGACCTGAGCCTGCACGAAGCAGCGCTGGAAACCCTGAAAGGCCGCAGCGGCGAAGCCGAAGCCCGCGTGCGGGAACTGCAGGCCAATGTGGCCGCCGCCAAAGAGCGCATTGCCGCCAATGAGCTGCGCGCCAATGAAATCAAGCGAGCCAGCGAAGAAAACAAACAGAAGATCACCGCGGCGGAGGAAACCATCCGCAAGGCTAATGCCGAGCGCATGGAAAAGGAAGCCGCTGTGACCCGCCTGACCCAGGAAAACCGCACCCTGACCGATGAGCGCGAGCGGATGAGCGGCGAGATGGCCCGCCTGGCCGAGCGCAAGACCGCGGCGGAAACTGAGCTGAACACCACGGCATCCAAGCTGTGGGAAGAATACCAGCTGACCGAAGCCGAGGCGGAAAAGCTCTGTGTACCCTTTGCCAATGTGGCAGACCTGCGCCGCCAGGTGGCCGAAGTGCGCGGCAAGATCCGCGCGCTGGGCAACGTGAATGTGGGCGCGATCGAAGAGTACAAGGAAGTTAAAGAACGGTACGACTTCATGAAAGCACAGGTCACCGATGTGGAGAAATCCCGCGCGGAGCTGAACCGAATGATTGCCGAGCTGTGCAGCGAAATGCAGGAGATGTTCACCGCCAGCTTTAAGGAGATCAACCGCAACTTCGGTGCGATCTTCCGCGAGCTGTTCGGCGGCGGTTCGGCGAGGCTCTATCTTTCGGATGAGAACGATGTGCTGAACTCCGGCATTGAAATTCAGGTTTCGCCCCCCGGCAAGGTCATCAAAAACCTGTCGGCTCTGTCCGGCGGCGAACAGGCGCTGGTGGCCATCAGCATTTATTTTGCCATTCTGGCCGTCAACCCGTCGCCGTTCTGCATCCTGGACGAAATTGAAGCTGCACTGGACGATGTGAACGTTACGCGCTATGCGCAGTATCTGCGCCGCATGACCGAACGCACCCAGTTCATCGTTATCACCCACCGCCGCGGCACCATGGAAGCAGCTGATGTGCTGTACGGCGTGACCATGCAGGAGGATGGTGTTTCCAAGATCCTGCGCCTTGACCTTGAAAACGTTTCCGCTGATCTGATCAGTTAATTCAAAGGAGGAACCGCCATGGGATTCTTCGATATTTTTAAGAAAAAGAAGAAAATGAGCGATGGCCTAGAAAAAACCAGAACGGACTTTTTCCAGAACATCGTCAACACCTTGACCAGCTCTGTTATTGATGATGACCTGTATAATGATTTGGAAGAGCAGCTGATTCTGGCCGATGTCGGCCCCAGCTGCGCGGTGCGTTTGGTGGACGAGCTGCGCGATGAGGTAGAGATCAACGGCCTGCATACCGGCCAGGAAGCGCTGGATGCCCTGCGCGATATCATCCGCCGCGAGGTAAGCCCCAAAACTGACCTGGATCTGAGCGGCAAACCGGCGGTTATTCTGGTTGTGGGCGTGAACGGCGTGGGCAAAACCACCACCATTGCCAAGCTGGCTTATCTGTACAAGGATCTGGGCAAGCGGGTCATGCTGGCGGCAGGCGATACCTTCCGCGCAGCGGCCAGCGAACAGCTGGAAACCTGGGCCGACCGTGCCGGGGTGCCGCTGGTCAAGGCGGGCGAGGGCGCTGACCCCGCAGCCGTGATTTTTGATGCGGTCAAATCCGCCACGGCCCGCGGCTATGATATGGTCATTGCCGATACCGCAGGCCGCCTGCACAACAAAAAGGGCCTGATGGATGAGCTGGCAAAGATCAGCCGCAGCGTGAAAAAGGCCAGCCCGGATGCCAGCCTGGAAGTGCTGCTGGTGCTGGATGCCATTACCGGCCAGAACGCCATCAGCCAGGCGCAGGAGTTCTGCCGCGCCGCCGGTGCCACCGGCGTTGTGCTGACCAAGCTGGACGGCACCCCCAAGGGTGGCTGCATCATCGGTGTGCACGAAAAGCTGGGCCTGCCCATCCGTTTTGTGGGCGTGGGGGAAAAGATCGACGACCTGATCTTCTTCTCCGCCACCGATTTTGCCGAAGCCCTGCTGCCGGAGGTTCCGCAGCATAAAAAAGAGGAAACGGAGCAGGCAGGGGAGGAACAGGCATGATCGTTTGTGCAGCCACCAACAATGCGGGCAAGCTGAAAGAGCTGCGCCGCATCCTGACCCGCTGCGGCCACGAGGTAAAAAGCCTGCGGGAACTGGGTGTAACCCTGGACCCGGAGGAGACCGGAACCACCTTTGCGGAAAACGCAAAGATTAAGGCCGAAGCCTTTTGCAAGGCAACCGGCCTGCCCACCGTGGCGGATGATTCCGGCCTGTGCGTGGATGCCCTGAACGGGGCACCCGGCGTGTACAGCGCACGCTATGCGGGTGAGCACGGCAACGATGCCGCCAACAACGAAAAGCTGATGGCAGAGATGCAGAATGTGCCGGTGGGACAGCGCGCCGCCAAGTTCGTTTCGGCGGTCTGCCTGATCCTGCCGGATGGGCGGGAGCTGGTTGTGACCGGCGAATGCCCCGGCAGTGTGGCCCTGACCCCGGCGGGCGATAACGGTTTTGGGTATGACCCGCTGTTTGTCCCCGATGCCGTCGGCCTGCCCGGCGGCGGCACGGTACCCAACACTGCACACCGCACCTATGCCGAGCTGGCCGATGCCGAAAAAGACGCCATCAGCCACCGTGGCCGCGCCATGGAAAAGCTGGAAGCCGAGCTCGCCACATTTTTGGGCGAATGAGCCGCAGAGAAAAACTGAATAGAACGATTTGATTTTGACTGAACAATAAGGAGCGAACAATGTCTTTGACAAGCAAACAGCGCGCCGCACTGCGCGGCATGGCCAACACCATGGAGCCGGTTTTCCAGATCGGCAAGGGCGAAATTGATGAAACGCTGATCAAGGGCGTGGATGACTGCATCAAAGCCCGCGAGCTGATCAAGCTGAAGGTGCTGGAAAACAGCGAGTATGATGCCCGCGAGGCTGCCGACATCCTGTGCGAAGCCATCCATGCAGAGTGCGTGCAGGTGATTGGCCGCAAGTTTGTGCTGTTCCGCAAAAAGCCGAAGGAATCTGCTTATGCGGAACTGCTGAAAAAGTAAGATGAAAGCACTGCTATTTGGCGGCACATTTGACCCGCCCCACGCCGGGCACATGAACAACCTGCGGGCCGCCATGCAGGCGGTGCAGCCGGATGTGGTGCTGGTTATGCCGGCGGGCATCCCACCCCACAAGCACGCCAGCGCAACGCCGGGCGAACTGCGCCTTGCCATGTGCGAATGCTTTAAGGCGCTTGGCCCCCAGGTGCAGGTGAGCCAGTGGGAAGTGGACCGCGCGGGCCGCAGCTATACCTATAATACCGTCAGCATGCTGCAGGAAAAGTATCCCGGCGCTCAGCTGTATATGACAATTGGCAGCGATATGCTGGAAACATTTGATGAATGGTACCGCTGGCGGGAAATTTTGGCTATGGTCACCCTGGTGGTGCAAAGCCGGGAACCCGGCGATGGCGACGCTCTGCGTGCAGCAGCCCAAAAGCTGGAAGAAGCAGGCGGGAAGATCATGTTTGCGGATGCCCCGGTGCTGGAGTGTGCCTCCAGCGATATCCGCGCAGGAAAGTATCCCCCTGCCCGGCTGAAGGAGCTGCTGCCCCCGCCGGTGGCGGATGTGATACACCGGAACGGGCTGTACGGCAAGCTGATTTGAAGCCATAGATAGGGTACAATAAAATAGGGAAAGGATGCGGATCTTGATGACAGTGGACGAAGCAAAAGCGCTGGTAAAAAGCCGTTTGAGCGAAAAGCGTTACAAGCACACCATAAATGTAAAAAAAATGGCAGTCAAGCTGGCAAAACGCTATGGCGCGGATGAGGAAAAGGCCGCATTAGCGGCACTTTTGCACGACAGCGCGAAAGAACTGCCCAAGGCAGAGATGTTGCAGATTTTTGCTGACAATGTTATAATAGCTAAAAATGCCGCCAAGCGCCCTGCGCCGGTGTGGCATGGGTACGCGGCCTCGGTTTTGTGCCAGACACAGTGGGGTGTGACGGACCCGGAAATTTTATCTGCCATTGAGTGCCATACCACCGGCAAACAGAACATGAGCCTGTTGGACAAGATTATTTACATGGCGGATATGACCAGTGCCGAACGGGATTACCCCGGTGTGGAGGCGCTGCGTGCCGAGGAAATGCAGAACCTGGACCTGGCGCTGTGCCATGCACTGGAACAAAGCATTGCCTTTGTGCGCGAAAAAGGCAACCCACTGGACCCCGATACCGTTGCCGCACTGGATGATGCCCGCGCGGCCTGCACCCGATAAAGGGGCAGGCACTGCCTTTTGCGGGTGTGCCGTAACCGAATAAGATGAAAGACCAGTTCCCATCGTTTGAATAAAAGGGAGGAACGTTATGAGCGAGATCCGCAGGGTAAACACCGGCGATGCGCCGCGCAATGTCTACCATGCTGGTGACGCGCCGCGCACGGTGAACACCGGGCGTACTGTGAAAACAGGCAGTGCGCTGAATCAGGATGAGTACGAAGCTGCCCGCCGCCGTGCACAGCAGCTTGCCGCCAATAACACCCGCCGCACCCGCAGCTTTAACCGTGTGCAGCAAACCGATGTTGACCGCTACCGCGCCGCCCAGCAGAAAGAGCAGGAAGCCCGCGCCGCTGCTGCCCAGCAGCAGGCCCAGGAAGCCCGCGCTGCCCGCGAAGCTGCCGCGCGCCAGCAGGCCCAGGCCGCTGCCCAGAGCGAGCAGCCCCTGACCCGCGCCCAGCGCCAGGCGTTGGAGCTGCAGCGCCGCGCCCGCAGCCAGAGCGCACAGGGGGCCACCCGCACCCAGGTGCGCCGGCTGGACCTGAACGAAACCAAAGGCAGCCGCGCACATTATGATATGAACGCGGATGCAGAGTATCAGGCGCGTGTGGCCCGCCGCGCTGCCCAAACGGCAGCCCAGCCCGCTGCACCCCAGGCCGCGCCGCAGCAGGAGGACACTGTTATGCAGGCTTCACGCAGCGCCGGGAAACCGGCAGCCAGAAGCGGAAAATCCGCCGCAGGCAAGAGCGGCAGCAAATCTGCCGCAGGCGGCGGTGGCAAACCGCCCAAGGGCGGCAGCCGCAAAGGCAAAGGCGGCGCAGGCCCCTATGGCCCGAACGGCAAGAAAAAGAAAAAAGGCGGCTGGTGGAAGGTGTTACTGGGCACCCTGCTGGCCATCGCTGTGATCTTTTTTGGCACGGTCGTCTTTATCATGCACGCCATTGCACCGTCGGCGGGGTCCATCAGCCTGAACCAGCTGATCAACACCCCCAAAGAGTATGCGGGCAAAGAGTTCAACCTGCTGGTGGTGGGCATTGACCGCTCCACCGAGACCGGGCAGGAAACCGATTCGCAGGTAGATGACGGCATGACCGACATGATTTTGTACCTGCACTTCAACAATGAGACCGGCCAGGTCAAGATGCTGCAGATCCCGCGCAACATCTTTGTTACCACGGATGCCAGCTTCTCCGGCAATTATCAGATCAACGCCATTGCCAAAACGCAGGGCTCCAACGGCAGCAACAACATCAGCGCGCTGGCCGATGAGATCCATAACATTTTTGGCCTGCATGTGGACGGCTACCTGTCCGTCCGGCTGGAAGCGCTGACCCAGATCATTGATACCTTCGGCGGCATCAAAGTGTATGTGCCGCAGGATATGGATTACGGCGGAAGCCACCTGAGCCAGGGTTACCAGACCATGGACGGCGCGGCGGCAGAGTTCTTCCTGCGTACCCGCCACATTTATGCAGACTCTGACCTGGGCCGCCTGCGCATGCAGCGGTACTTCTATGCAGCGCTGTTCGCCCGTATGCGCAGCATGACGGTATGGGATATCGCCAAGCTGCTGCCGGTCATTACCAGCCAGATGGAAACTGACCTGAGTTCAACCGAGCTGGTCAGCGTGGCGGTCAGTATGCTGAAAATTTCCAGCTCCAACATCATGTTCTGCCAGGCTCCTGTGTATATGGGTCAGGCCATCAGCTATAACGGCAACAGTACCGTTGTGGTGGCAAGGCAGGAGACGGCAGACCTGCTGAACGAGTATTTCCGCGAGAATACCGGCCCGGTGGATGCCAGCCAGCTGAACATTGCAGGGGATGACGGCCTGTTTGACTTGAGCGGCCTGACGGCATCTGACCCCAGCGTGCAGTTTATGGGAAGCCTGAACGAAGAAATTTCCAACGCACAGCAGACAAACAACATTGACGGCTCTGACACAACGGACGTTTACGATACCGCAACCCCGGCGCCGGATGACAGCACGGACGGGGACAGCACCGATGGTGACAGCACCCCGTCAGAATGATAGATCCTGCAACAAAGGAGAATTGAATGGAAAGCAAAGAACTTGCCATCCGTCTGGCCCGCGCGCTGGACGCGAAAAAAGGCTATAATATCCGCATCCTGCATGTGGAAAACCTGACCACGGTAACGGATTATTTCGTGATCGCAACCGGCAATTCCACCACCCATGTGGGCGCGCTGGCAGACGAGGCGGACTTCCAGCTGGGCCGCGCAGGCGTGAACGTGCTGCGCACCGAAGGCCATGACGGCAACCGCTGGGTGCTGCTGGATTACGGCAGCGTGATTGTGCATGTATTTACGCCGGAAGCCCATGACTTCTATGACCTGGAGCACCTGTGGGCTGACGCCAAGGAGCTGCCCGCCGAAGAATGGGAAGAAAAGCCGGAAGAGCAGGCATAAACATGGATGCTGGATGGCTCCCCTTGAGGGGAGCTGGCACCCCGAAAGAACATAAAATGCAGGGGTGCGTGACGCTGAACCACCACTCACCGGCTGCGCCGGAGCTCCCCTCCAGGGGAGCCGATGCGGAGCGCAAAAGCACAGTACGCACAAATTTCTGTGGGGAGAGAAGCTTTATGAAATATGATTTCAAGGCCGTTGAGGCCAAATGGCAAAAGGTATGGCAGGATGAACACACCTTCCATGCGGAGATCGACCATTCCAAACCCAAGTTCTATGCGCTGGTAGAATTCCCGTACCCGTCTGCGGCCGGCCTGCATGTTGGCCACCCCCGCAGCTATACCGCGCTGGATATTGTGGCACGCAAAAAGCGTCAGTGCGGCTATAATGTCCTGTACCCTATGGGCTGGGATGCTTTTGGTCTGCCGACCGAGAACTATGCCCTGAAAAACCACATCAACCCGGAAATCGTGACCGCCAAGAACGTGGCCCGCTTCAAGAGCCAGCTGCAGGCACTGGGCCTGAGCTTTGACTGGGACCGCGAGATCAACACCACTGACCCCGAATACTACAAGTGGACCCAGTGGATCTTCCTGCAGCTGTACAAGCACGGTCTGGCTTATAAAAAGGCTACCACCGTCAACTACTGCACCGGCTGCAAGGTCGTTCTGGCCAACGAGGAAGTTGTAAACGGCGTGTGCGAGCGCTGCGGCAGCCCCGTTGTGCAGCGCGTGAAGAGCCAGTGGATGCTGAAGATCACCGCTTACGCGGACCGCCTGATCGATGACCTGGACCAGGTGGATTACATCGACCGTGTCAAGACCCAGCAGCGCAACTGGATCGGCCGCAGCCATGGCGCTGAGGTCAACTTTGAAACCTCTGCCGGTGATACCCTGACCGTTTATACCACCCGCGCGGATACCTTGTTCGGCGTTACCTACATGGTCATCTCCCCGGAGCATGCCTACATCAAAAAGTGGATCGATGCCGGGCTGATCAAGAACGTGGATGCCGTAAAGGCATACCAGGATGAAGCTGCCCGCAAGAGCGACTTTGAGCGTACCGAGCTGAACAAGGAAAAGACCGGCGTTAAGATCGAGGGCGTGACCGCCACCGACCCCGTCAACGGCGCAGAGGTGCCCATCTTTATCTCTGACTATGTTCTGGCAACTTACGGCACCGGTGCTATTATGGCCGTGCCTGCCCACGACAGCCGCGACTGGGAGTTCGCCAAGAAGTTCGGCCTGCCCATCATCGAGGTCGTCAAGGGCAATACCCCGGCCAACCTGGATGAGGCTGCCTTTACCGATGTTGCCACCGGCACGCTGGTCAACTCCGGCTTCCTGACCGGTTTGTCCGTTGAAGATGCCAAGGAAAAGATGTATGCCTGGCTGGAAGAAAACCACAAGGGCTGCAAGAAGGTCAACTTCAAGCTGCGTGACTGGGTGTTCAGCCGCCAGCGTTACTGGGGCGAGCCCATCCCCATGGTGCACTGCGAAAAGTGCGGCTGGCAGCCCATCCCCGAAAGCGAGCTGCCGCTGCGCTTGCCGGAAATTACCACGGTACTGCATCTCGGTATGTGACAGTTCAGGAGGGACTGCAGGATTACCTCGGAGACTCTGTGCGCGTGCTCACGAGTGTGGGCTGCGATCTGTTCCGCGACCGCGTGGAGAATCTGGCGTTTCCGGATGACCGGCTCTCAGAGGCGAAGACCGTTGCAAAATACAGTGATGTGGTTATCCTCTGCGTAGGACTGGATGAGACGCTCGAGGGAGAAGAGGGCGATACCGGCAACAGCTATGCGTCCGGTGATAAGAGAGACCTGCTGCTCCCGGAATCACAGCGGAAGCTTATGGAGGCGATTGCTGAGACGGGCAAGCCTGTTGTGCTCTGCCTGATGGCGGGCAGTGACATTGACCTTTCTTATGCAGCGGAGCATTTTGATGCGGTGCTTCAGCTCTGGTATCCGGGATCCGAGGGCGGAAAGGCAGCGGCACAGGTGCTGTTTGGCGAGGTATCTCCGTCAGGAAAGCTTCCGGTGACATTTTATGAGTCTCTTGAGGAGCTTCCGGAGTTCACCGATTACCGGATGGAGGGCAGAACCTATCGGTATATGAAGGGAAAGGCACAGTACCCGTTTGGCTATGGCCTGACCTATGGAAATGTTTCAGTGACAGGAGCGGAGATCGCAGCGCGTCCGGATGGCAGTATTGTGGTATCGGCTGAGGCTGAGAATACCGGTGTGGAGACGGACGAGGTGCTTCAGGTCTATGTGGAAAATACGGACTGCGGCAGAGCCGGAAAACACCCGGAGCTTTGCGGATTTTTGCGAATCCATCTGAAGGAAGGCCAGAAGGCGTGCTTTGAGATCCCGGTATCAAAGAATGTGTTTACTGTGGTCGGTGAAGATGGTGTGCGGGAAGAAAAAGGAACGCACTTTGTATTTTATGTGGGCTGCAGCCAGCCGGATGTGAGAAGTCTGGAGCTGACCGGAAAGGCATCACTGGAGATCCACTACGAGCGGAGATGACGGAAAAAGCAGGAGAATGCTTGATTCGGTTAAATACAGACAGGGACAGGGCAAAAAGATGCTTTGTCCCTGTTTTTGCGGTTAAGGTAGGCAAAAGCAGTGGTCTATGCTATACTTACATCAAAACTGCGGCATCATCAAGTAGATAAAGAAAGAGGAGAGACCATGAATCTGGAACAGTTACCACAGGAATTTTTAGAGCGGATGGAGCACATGCTGGGCGAAGAATACCCGGCATTTTTACAGTCCTATGAGGAGCCACGCAAGTTCGGGCTGCGTGTCAATACGATGAAAATCAGTGTGGAGGAGTTTCAGAGACTGGCGCCGTTCCATCTGACTCCGATCCCGTGGATCCCGAATGGTTTTTATTATGAGCGCGAGGATGATCCGGCGCGTCATCCATTCTATTATGCGGGTCTGTATTATCTTCAGGAGCCGAGTGCGATGACACCGGCCAGTATCCTTCCGGTGATGCAAGGAGAGCATGTACTGGATCTATGTGCGGCACCGGGCGGAAAGGCGACGGCGCTCGGTGCAAAGCTCGCGGGTGAGGGACTGCTCGTGGCGAACGATATCAGCGCTTCCCGTGCAAAAGCACTGCTCAAGAATCTGGAAATTTTCGGTATCCGGAATTCCTTTGTCACAAATGCGTATCCGGCAAAGCTTGCAGAGCAGTTTGCCGGGGCATTTGATAAAATCCTGGTGGATGCTCCGTGCTCGGGAGAGGGTATGTTCCGGAAGGATCTGGCGAATGCCAGAGTATGGAGTCTGGAAAAGGTGAAGGAATGTGCGAAGACGCAGCATGAGATTATACGTCAGGCAGTGAGCATGCTCAGACCGGGCGGACTGCTGCTGTATTCGACCTGTACCTTTTCGCCGGAAGAAAATGAGCAGACGATCGCATCGCTTTTGCAGGAGCACCCGGAGCTGCAGCTGGTAGAGCTTCCGTGGTACGAGGGATTTGCGCACGGCCGTCCGGAGCTGGCCGACGGAAATCCGGAGCTGACAAAATGTGTCCGCATCTTCCCACACCGGATGGCAGGGGAGGGGCATTTCCTTGCTTTGCTGTACAAAAAGAAAGACGGCGAGGCAGATACAGAACTGCGATTGAGCGAGATGTCAGAAGTGCAAAAAGATACTTACATCACGTCGGCAGAGAATACCTATGCTGAGATGATGCAGAAAGAAGCAGTGCAGACAAATGCTGGATCGGAGTCTTCGGATATAAACAAGAAACGAAAAAAAGAAGCCAGAAATGTGGATAACTTGAACTCAAACCGGAAACCGCGTGGAAAAGACAAGAATTCCGCGAGAGAGCGTCTCGCCTTGGGCGGCAAAAAATCCGGCGTGCAGTCCGATGAAGCCGTTCTGGAAGAATTTTTACAGGATATTGCTCCGGCGGCCGACTATACATTTGCGGATATGGACATCCGCAACGGACAGGTCTACTACATCCAGAACCGCGTCCCGGCAGGCCGTGGCATCCCGTTTCTTCGCAACGGCCTCTATTTTGGTGAGCTGCGCAAGGGCCGTTTCGAGCCATCCCAGTCGCTTGCAATGGCCTTACGCGCATCCGACTACGCCTCCGTCCTCAATTTTCCTCAGACCGACGAACGCGTGCGCCGCTATCTGGGCGGAGAGACCATCGATGTAGAAGATCTTCCGTGTGCACGTAAAAAGGGCTGGCAGCTCGTCTGCGTAGACGGTTATCCGCTCGGCTGGGGGAAGCTGGTCAACGGAACCCTGAAAAATAAGTATCATCCGGGGTGGAGAATGACCGTGTAAACGGCATAAAAAGTCAAAAAGGTAATATAAAAATCCGTCAAGTCCGGTACAGCCGGGACTTGGCGGATTTTTTGCACGTGTCGGGAGAAATCATGCTTTAAATCAGATTCATTTTTTTCTGATGAAACGTGTTCCGATACTGCGAAGGAGTCATGCCCTCGTAACGCTTGAACAGCTTCATGAAATACTTTTCATCCGTAAATCCACACAGTCGTGCAACGGTACTCACCTTGTAGGCCTGATCCGTGAGCAGGTTTTTTGAAATCGTGATCCGGACGCGGTTGATGTAGGTCATGAGCGGATAGCCGGTATATTTTTTAAAGAGGCCGGTCAGGTAGGTCGGGTGGTAGTTGAACCGTTCGGCAATTCCGGCAACCGTAAGCGGCTGTTCGTAATGAATCCGGATCCATTCAATGATGGTCAGTATCTGCATGGGGATATCATTTTTTTCAATCTGCTGGGTGATCAGGACTTCTGTGGAAAGCTCCATGAGTAGCAGGCTCAGGGCATAGTGAGAATTCCATGTCATGCGGTAATCCTGCCGCTTGGAAATGTCCAGCAATTGTACAAACAGCAAAGTCAGCCGCTGGCTTAAAGAAGAGGTGCCGTATTCTGGCAGCAGATAGTGCTCAGGTGTTTTGGGGGTATTCAGCGCGGTTGGATTGGCGCTGAAAATTTCTTCGTGGCGCAGCAGGGCACCTTGATTGTAAATACAGTAATGCGGGTCGGTTACATTAAAATGAACCCAGTAATAGGACAGCTTTCCTTCGCAGGGCCGGTAGCCGTAATGTAGCCGGTCCGGGAACAGGATAATGAATTCATTCGAATGAACCGAATAGTTTTTCTGCCCCTGTGTGATGTGTAGAGTTCCCTGCTGGACGAGGATAAAAACGAAGGTGTCCAGAATTCTTCTTGGGTGAACAAATCCACCTTCGCTGACCAGATTTCCGGAGGATACATAACTCATTGGAAACTTGGCATCAGAAATGCAATACAACATAATATCAGATCCTTTCCTGATAAGCTCGTGATTTTGCCTGAAAAATGAACGGAAAGAGCAAAAAAATGTATCTTTGCATGAAAAAACAGATGTATTCTAAACGAAAAAACAGAAAAATAAACTTAAAAACCGATAGCAGTATTCTAACACAAGATTTGTCGAGGAGAAAGTGAACGAATGCAATAAACTAGATTTGACCACTTTTTGTTAAAATATGGACGTTGTTTCTGAAAACCAAAATGATAGGATAGATACATCAGATGAGCGGACCTGCAGGAAGCGAAAAATGAGATAAACGGAAAAGAAAAATGGTTTGTATTTAATTCAATTTTCAAGGAGGAACGGTATGAACAAGAAGAGAATCAGTGTAGTAATGGCGACAGCGATGGCAGCATCTATGGCATCAGCAGTTCCGATGACTGCATCCGCAGATGATACAGTAGAGCTTACCTTTATGGGATGGGAGGCATCTCCGCTGGAGACACAGGCAGTACAGGATGGTATTGCAAAGTTTGAGAAGCAGTACCCGAACATCAAGGTAAACTATACGCCGGGTCTTAGCGGATCCGAATACAATGCGAAGCTTCTGGCTTCCGCAGCGGCAGGATCTCTTCCGGACGTTATGTTTGTAGCGGCAGAGAGTTACCGGAATATGGTAGCCAAGGGCGCACTGATGGATATCACAGATAACTTTAATGAGGATTATCCGCTGGATGACTTTATTGATTCTTCCAGAATGATCATGGATGTAGACGGACATGTATACGGCATTTCTTCCTGCACCGTATCTCCGATTCTTTACTACAATAAGGATGTGTTCGATGCGGCCGGCATTGAATATCCGAATGCGGATCCGGCGAACTGCTGGACGATCGACGAGTTCCGTGAAGTGGCAAAGCAGTTGACGACAGATGATATTTATGGTGTTTACGGACTTGAGACCGTGGCAGACACCTTAAATGCGCAGCTTCTTTCCAACGGCGCTACGCGTTACAATGAGGACTATACTGAAAGTACAATAAACAGCCCGGAGGCCAAGGAAGTATTTGAGACGATCAAGGCAATCCGCGTAGAGGATGGATCCGCACCGGATGCTTCCACGCTGGACGCAGTTGGAATGTCCGCGACACAGATGCTTGAGACCGGTAAGGTAGCGATGCTGATCAGTGGTTCCTGGTCTTTACAGGAGCTGGCAGCAGCCGGTATGAATGTTGGTATGGCTCCGCTTCCGTCCTACGGAGAAGTGCTGACAACCGGATCTGCACATCTGCACTGTATTTCCGCTACGACCGAGCATCCGGACGAAGCATGGATGTTCCTGCAGTTCCTCTCCGGAATGGATTACCAGGGCGCATTGACCAAGAGCGGTCTGTGGATGCCGAATCGTCATTCCATGTATGAGGATGACATGGTTGCCCAGTGGTATGATGAGAGCGTACATGGTGACAGCTACAAGCTGATGCTTGATTACTTTGAGAATGCAGTCGTGAACCCAACTGCCATGCAGAAGTCTACACAGGCAAGAGACATCCTTGCAGAAGAGACCGATATGTACTTTAAACAGGATCAGGACATCGATGTGACTCTGGAAAATATTGATACCAGAATTAACGCAGCGATCCAGGAGGTTCTGGCGGGTTAAGAATAAGCAGAAATGCCGGGGGCTGCGCCCGCGTGATCGGTGCGCGGCCCTTTTTCTGACTACAGGGCGACAGGCATAGAGATGAAAAGAAATGCATTACGGCATATTGGAAATCACCACTTGCAATAGCGATGCATTTTTCAGGATAGGGAGGAAAATTATGGCCAAAACAAAGAAAGTAAGCAAGCTTAAGGATGACAGCAAATGGGCATGGCTCATGCTTGCACCGAATATTATCGGTTTTCTTTTATTCATGCTGATTCCGATGGTGGCAACGTTTGTGCTTAGCTTTACAAAGTATGATATGCTTTCCACGCCAAAGTTCGTGGGACTGCAGAACTACATAGACATGGTGAAAGATCCAATTATCTGGGAAGTTACGAAGAATACCATTGTGTATACAATACTTACTGTTCCTGTTGGGATGTGCATTTCCTTACTTCTGGCGGTTATGCTGGATCAGAAGATTGCATTTCGAAAATTTTATCGTGCAGCGTTCTTTCTTCCTTCAATCACTTCTATGGTAGTTGTAGCGATCGTATGGCAGTGGATTTACAATCCGGATTACGGTCTTTTGAATTATTTTCTGTCTCTGTTTGGGATTAAGGGGCCGAAGTGGCTGCTGGATGCAAATACTTCCCTGATTTCTCTGGCAATCGTAGGTATCTGGAAAAAGGCAGGATACAATATGATTATTTTCCTGTCTGGGCTTCAGGGGATTTCCTACAGTTACTATGAGGCATCCATGCTCGACGGGGCAAATAAATGGCAGCAGTTCCGCTACATCACACTTCCGATGCTGAAGCCGACGACCTTCTTTGTATTTGTTATGACGGTTATTGGTTCCTTCCAGGTGTTTGATCAGATTATGCTGATGACGAAAGGCGGACCTGGACGGTCATCCTCCGTTCTTGTACATTACCTGTACCAGAATGCATTCCAGTATTTCAAGCTTGGCTATGCATGTGCGATCGCATATCTGCTGTTCTTTATCGTTATGGGCATTACCGTGTTTAACATGCGTATGGAAAAGAGCATGAGAGAGATCTATTAAGGAGGGATAGCATGAACAACAAGAGAAAACAGCTTATTGTAAAAATTGTGGCACATCTGATTTTGCTCCTTGGCGCAATCACCATGCTTGTTCCGTTTATCTGGATGCTTTCATCCTCTGTGAAAAGTCTTGGCGAAGTATTTGTGTTCCCGCCGAAGCTGTTTGGAGAAAAAATAGTATGGGAGAACTATACAAAAATTTCCAGCCGCTTTAATTATTTTGCATATTTTCTGAACAGTGTAAAAGTATCGGCATGGGTTGTTGTCTTTCAGGTATTTACGTCTGCAACGGCGGGCTATGTATTTGCAAAACTGAATTTCAAAGGAAGAGATAGAATTTTCACTTTGTATCTGGCGACGATGATGATCCCGTTTCACGTAACGGTCATCACGAACTTCCTGCAGATGTCCATCTACGGGCTCGTAAATACGCTCTGGTCTCTGATGCTTCCGGCATCAGTATCCGCGTTCGGTACGTTTTTGATGCGTCAGTTTTTTGTGACAGTACCGAATGAGCTGATCGAGGCGGCGAAGATCGACGGATGTAACCCGTTCAAGACGTTCCTGCAGATCTGTTTCCCGATGGCAAAGCCGACGATAGCGACGTTAAGTATTTTCTGCTTTATGAATGTGTGGAATGACTATTTTACTCCGCTGATTTATATCAACGATTCCAGAAAATATACTCTGCCGCTCGGTCTTGCGAGCATGAAGGGAATGTACTCGACGGACTGGCCGGTATTGATGGCGGCATCCGTTATTTCCGTACTCCCGGTATTGATTGCCTTCCTGTTTGCACAGGATGCATTTGTTAAGGGCGTTATGATGACTGGAATGAAGGAATGAGAAAGGAGATTAAAGAAATATGAGCACAGTGAAAAATATAAAGGGGCAACAGGTACGGCTTCGCGACGAGGAACTTCTGCGAAGACGGGAGGAAAATAAAAATTATCTGATGGAACTCGAGAACGAGCATTTGCTGCTTTCATATGTATTGGAAGCGGGGCGATGCAGACTGAGTGAAACACCAACAGACATTCATGGCGGCTGGGAATCTCCGCTGTGTGAGCTGAGAGGGCATTTTCTTGGACATTGGCTGTCAGCGGCGGCTATGCATTATGAGGCGACTGGCAATGAACAGATACGAGCAAAAGCAGAAGAAATCGTGGAAGAACTAGCAGCCTGCCAGAAGGATAACGGCGGCCAGTGGGCAGCATCGATTCCGGAAAAGTATTTGTACTGGATTGGACAGAAAAAGCCGGTCTGGGCGCCACAGTACACGATTCACAAGACATTTATGGGTCTGTTGGATATGTATGAGCTGGCAGGCAGTAAAAAAGCACTGGATGTGGCGGTGAATTTCGGAAAGTGGTTTTATGACTGGAGCGGAAAATATACAGAAGCACAGTTTCAGGAAATCCTTGACGTAGAGACCGGTGGTATGCTCGAAATATGGGTAATTCTGTACCGGATTACAAAGGACGAGATGTTCCGCACATTGATGGATCGCTATTACCGCAAGAGTCTTTTTGACGGACTGCTTGCAGGAAAAGATGTACTGACAAATATGCATGCGAACACGACAATTCCGGAGATTCTTGGTGCGGCGGCAGCCTATGAAGTGACAGGTGAGCAGCGTTATCTGGATATTGCGCAGGCGTATTGGAAGAGTGCAGTCACAGATCGTGGATCTTATGTGACAGGTGGACAAACCTGTGAAGAAATCTGGAGTGCACCGAATCAGCTGAAAGCGAGACTGGGCGATAAAAATCAGGAACATTGCACTGTTTATAATATGATGCGTCTTGCAGATTTCCTGTTCCGCCACACACAGGATCCGGTTTACTTGGATTACTGGGAGAAGAATCTGTACAATGGCATCATGGCCCAGGGCTACTGGCAGGGCAGCTTTACGCATGGAAGAAAGTCGGAATATCCGACAAAAGGATTACTGACCTATTTTCTTCCGCTGCGCGGGGGTGCTCAGAAGGCATGGGCATCCAGAACGCAGGACTTCTTCTGTTGCCATGGATCACTGGTGCAGGCGAATGCGGCGCATAATGCAGGAATTTACTATGAGGGAGATCATGCGCTTTATGTATGCCAGTATTTGGAATCAGATTACCGGGGAACGATTGAAAATGTTGGAGTGTCTGTAAAGTTACGTAAAAACCGGATGAACGGAACAAAACATCTATCATCTGATTCAGCGGGGACACACAAAATCAGCCGGATTGCGGCACGTTATCCGTCTTATCCGCGCAGACAGGTCTATGACCTGATTGTGGAGACAGAAAAGGAAACCACGTTTGATATATACGTTCGGATTCCGGCATGGACAGCCGGGGAAGGAACGGTATACGTTTATAACACAGAGAATGCGGATGAGCTTCGGGCGGTTATGGAAGGAGAAAATCCGAATGGCGAGAAGCTCAGCGCAAAGCCGGGTACGCTTGTAAAGCTTTGCAGGAGCTGGAAACGTCAGGTGATCCATGTAGAGCTTCCAAAGACACTGACAGTAGAGCATCTCCCGGATCAGGAAGATATGGCGGCATTTCTGGATGGTCCGGTCGTACTCGCAGGACTTTGTGACGAGGAACGGATTCTTCACACGAAAGGACTGCAGGAGAACGAGCTGCTTGTTCCGGACAACGAGCGAGAGTGGGGAAACTGGATGGGTACCTGGAAGACCGTGCGGCAGGAGCAGGGTATCCGCTTTGTACCGCTGTACCAGGTCGGATATGAGCACTATTCCGTGTACTTCCCGGTAGAGGAATAAAAATTAAATGAATTACGTTATTTCCTGTTTCAGCGGTGCATATCCGCCTGAGCAGGATGTGTACAGAAAAAGATGCCCGAGCGGGCATCTTTTTCTGTATCGGCAGTAGCCTTCTCAATGACCGGGAGAGATTCTTCCAGCTCATCAGCGATTTGTCTTTTCTGTCTGTTGTCGGAGCAACTCTGAGCCATCACAGGTATAATTTCTCTGCATTGTCGAATAGAATTTTATCAATGATATCCTTTGCGTTGCTTACGGAAAGGTATCCGTCCTCTATTTTTTCTGTCAGAACTTTGCACAGCGAGAAACGGAATGCAAGAAGTGAGCCATAGCTTTCTTCTACCGTCCATGTATCACAGCCCCAGCAGATTTTATCGATCTGGGACATCTCGATCAGCTGATGCAATACCCGGTTTGATGCCGTGTAGGACAAAAGCGGAACCCAGGTCAGATCCGGATACACATTCTGGTATCCGTCCACCATCGGGAAGAGATCGTCCAGCCACGGAAAGCCGCAATGCAGCAGCACAAACTTTGTTTCAGGATTGCTTTTAATCACATTGTTTAGCTGCAGTATATTCGTATTCGTGATCTGTCCCATTCCTGTATGGCATTGCAGCGGAAGCGATAATTCTGCTGCGATTTCGCAGATTTTCCAGAACAGATAGTTCTGGAAATATCGGATATCCTCCTGTGTTATATCCGATTCCTTTACCCGGAAGACGCGTTCTGCCTGCTCCTGTGTCACCTGTTCAAAATGAAGGTCGCGCTCGTAGGCGAGTGCTATTTTTAAGGCTACACAGCCCGCGTTCTTTTTCCGTATGATCCACGTTTTGACCCATTCCACATAATCTGGCAGGTTATCCGGAAACTCCCCGAATCGTTCCTCCAACGATACACCGTCATGATTGCGGAGTCCCTTTTTATAGCCCAGGAAGAACAGATCCAGTCGAAAAGAAGGCGTAAACAGCTCAGGTCTTCCGTTGTCAGAGCCCGGATTCCAGTAGGTATCTACGATGATATTCTGATATTTGCATTTATTCTTCAGAACATCCATGTAAAAGGCCGGATTCTGATGCGCTTTGCTGATTTGGTCGGAAATCGAGTCCCAGTTCCCGGCTGTGATCGGATCTGAGATTCCGTAAAGCTCCTGAACGGACTTCTGAAGCCAGATAAAAAAGGATTTATATCGAACCTTCTCCAGGTATGCGGATCTGCTTTCCGCGGTTGATCCCGGAGTGATCTGCATCCATTGCAAATACGTATTATTTATCAGCTTGTCCAGATTAAAATCCAGCGCCGCCTGCTCCGGCAGATGATGTGAATGCGTATTCCTGATTTTGTGATCAGATATGTACCCCATTAATTCCTGCTCAGTCTGATTTGCTGTTCCCATAATTGATAATGCCCCCTTTTTTTCGTTGTTCCGGTAAAGCGGACATTCACGATCCGCCTCGTTACCTGCTTTCAAAGCATTTATAACAGCCTTCGATTTCCTTGTCAATCAATTTCTTTTGACGATGTTTTGACGCAAAAGGCTTCTTCCAAACAGAATATGCTGCTGAAAAGCAAAGAATTGGTAAAAATAGCGACTTTTCTATACTTGAAAAAATTCACACAGAAATATCGCGCAAGCGCATTGGTAAAATCAGATAATTCGAATTAAATAAAAAAATAAAAAGAAAACGCTTGACAAAACAAAGAATATAAATTACAATAAAGACAACAAAACAACAGAGAGAAAAAAGCAGGAGGACAGTCCAATGGGAAGGTAAATGGATTGTAAAAGGCAAAAAGAACAGGAGGTTATACAGTGAAGCTTCAAATTATTCATCGATAGGGCTACCGGATGACGAGAAAGTCTGGTAGCCCTTATTTTGTGATGCCAGGGTCAAAAGGTCAAAAAGCCGTTCATGCTCTCGCAATCCGTGTATCATTGGGGGCAAAATACCTTTTGGGACTCGCAGGCATCATAAGAGCATGAAATGCGAAGCAATCCGCCAGACGTGAGATGGACTATTAAGGGGGAATTGTGAAAGCTGCATAAAAATTACATGAAAAAATTATGAAAATGGGAGAAGACAAACAAAGCGATTGCAATCCATATAAATATGTGATATTTTGAACATGCCACCTGAAAACGTTACCGAAAACGGAACCGGGAACATTTTATACAAGGTATGAGAATGAGGAGACGCATGGAAAAAAATATGACCGAGGGAAATTCCCTCAAACAGATTTTATGTTTTGCATTTCCGCTGCTGCTTGGCAACTTATTCCAGCAGCTTTACAATCTGGCGGATTCGATTATCGTAGGAAAGACGCTTGGAATCGATGCGCTGGCATCTGTGGGAGCGAGCGGCTCTCTGAATTTTCTGATCATTGGCTTTTGCATAGGACTGTGCAGCGGGTTTGCGATCCCGGTCGCGCAGACCTTTGGTGCAAAGGAGTATTCCCTGATGCGCCGGTATGTCGTAAATGCAATGGCGCTCGCGGCGGGGATTTCCATTGCGTTTGCGGTCGTGACGGCGCTGTTTTGCAGACAGATTCTGGTTCTGATCCGCACACCGGAGAATATTTTAGACGGCGCGTACCGGTACCTGATCATTATCTTTATCGGGATTCCGTTTACTGTCCTTTACAACCTGGCAGCCGGTATCTTGCGTTCGCTCGGAGACAGCAAGAGCCCGTTTTTGTTTCTTGCCATCTCGACCATCATCAATATCATTGGCGATCTGGTGTGCATTCTGGTCTTTGGGATGGGCGTAGAGGGCGCAGCCATCTCCACGATCGTTGCGCAGGCCATTTCCGGCATCTGTTGTGTCATTTATATGAAAAAGCGTTTTACGATCCTGAAGCTGGACCGGCAGGAGGAGAAGCTTTCTACTCACCGGATGAAGATCCTGCTTGGCATGGGTGTCCCGATGGGACTGCAGTTTTCCATCACTGCGATCGGCAGTGTCATTTTGCAGAGCTCGGTCAACACGCTTGGCTCGACCGTCGTCGCAGCATTCACAGCCGGTACGAAGGTGGAACAGTTTACGATGGCGCCATATGACGCACTTTCCAATACGAGCGCGACCTTCTGCGGTCAGAACCTCGGTGCCCGCAGGATCGACCGGATCTACAAAGGCGTCAGACAGATGATCACGATCAGCGTGCTCTACAGTATTCTGGCAGGAGCGGCGATGATCCTCTGGGGCGACCGGATGGTTGGTGTCTTTGTAGATGCAGGGGAGACAGCGGTCATTTCCCATGCGTACAAGTTTGTCCGGTGTCTTGCCTGGTTCTACTATCTGCCGGGAATCCTCGCCATCCTTCGCAGCGGTGTGCAGGGTATGGGGCACAGCGGCGCTGCGATGTTCGCTGGCCTGACCGAGATGATTGCCCGTACCGTTATGGGACTCTTTGTCATTCCGGTATACGGCTTCACCGCAGCCTGCTTCACCGATCAGACAGCCTGGATCGCCGCAACGGTCTACATCACGGTGGACTTCTTTATTATCATGAAGAAGGAGCGGAAGAAGCGGGAAGATGTGATTACGGAAGCGTAGGCGCAGAAGAAATATTATGGAAAGATTTCGGAGCAGCATCGGAAAGCAGAACATTATGAAAAGACCAGGGCGGTAAGCGAAGAATGCTTACCGCCCTGGCTCGTTATCCGATTGGATATGTCAGTTTTTCAATTTTACAGGTATGCCTTTTTGTCTTTCGATCGTAGTTGATACCGACAAGCAGAAGATTTCCGTGATAGTCTTTGAGAGACTGAATATATTGCTGACGCCTGATCTGCTCGATGGCACCTTCTGCAGACTGCTCCCACTTTAACTCTATGACAGCAGCGGGTTTGTCGATATGTGATTTACGTGGAAGAAAGCACAGATCCGCAAAACCTTTTCCAGAAGGAAGCTCCCGCACAATGGTGTAATATTCCCGGGCAAAATAAAATACGAGGCTGATCGTACAGCTCAAAGAATTTTCATCGTTATATTGTAAAATAGAAATTTCCTGATGAGCCTGATCGATACCGGCGGCAACTGCGTCACTGTTCTGACGCCAAAGTGCATTTAGAAGTTCTCTTGACGCCTGAATGGAACGGATGACCTCAGGCCAATCCATTGTGCTGATTGCATTGACATATTCTTTGGAGACCTCACGGTTTGGAATGGCAACGGATTCTGTGGTGCTGTGGTAAGTCAGATAGCCGAGGTGGACAAGCAAAGTCAGTATATCATCTTTGGATGCAAAGGTAGTCATATCATTGCTAAATGTTTCAGTATTGACTGGTACATTGCTGCCTGCGAGCATTTCAATGATCGAGTCTTTCAGTCCAACCATATTCATCTGGATATAGACCTTTAAGGCTTCATAGGTTTCCGTCTGATTCCAATATGGCCCGAATTTGTGACGGAGCATGGATTCTACTACGGATTTTGGGCTGTACATAGAATAGGCATGGTCGCTGGCCTTGCTGTGTGAGATAAGTTGATATCCGTTGTACCAGGCTTTGGCTTCGTCAAAATTCATGCTATATTTCTGACATAATGTGGCAACCTCGCTTTCTGTAAAACCAAAAAATTCAGCCAGATCGCCGGGATCCGTCATAGAATATTCTGTAAACATATTTAGAGCAGAATGTGTACCATATTTCTTGATCGGAAGAATACCAGTCATATAGGCCAGGGCGATGTACGACTTGTCCTTCAGCCAGTTGCGCAGGAAATCCAGATATTGTCGTTGCGCTTCTTTATCCTCTCGGTATTCACGAAAAAGACAATCCCATTCATCGATTAAAATGATAAACGGACATTTAGTATAGGAAAAGACATCTTTCATAACCTGTACAAAATCTGTTTCATCCCTCAGCCGCACATGCGGATACTGTTCCTGCAGGTCAAAGATTAAATATTTTTGCAGTTTTTTCAGCATTTCATGAACACTGTGCGTGGAGCTTAAAAAATCCTGCATGTTGATTTTTATTACGTCATACTGATTCAGGTGTTCCTGAAAGGAAGGAACACCATGAATACGCAAATGGCGAAATAGATGCTCAGAGTTTACGCTTCGATCATAGTAGGCAGAGAGCATATTTGCGGCCATAGATTTTCCAAAACGGCGGGGACGACTGATACACATAAACTTCTGCTGTGTCCGGAGAACGGCATTGGTTATTTCGATCAGTCCGCTTTTATCTATATAAATTTCAGAGTTTAAAGCCTCTTCAAATTCAATGGTTCCGGGATTAAGAAAACTGCCCATAGCTGTACCTCCTGTCAGATCAGTCTGTGGTTATATTATATATGCTGTGGTGTGAGGATGGCAAGGAGAGTTTGTACTTTTATGGGCAGATGAAAACGGGCTTGTCTCTTTTCTGGTAAAAGAAAAAAGAAAATGTTATACTATGAAAAGGAGCTATAAAAATGACTGAACAGAGCGAGAACCATACGAGGAGAAATGAATATGCTGAATGCAGAAGAACAAATTGAAGTGCTGGCGCTGGTGAGCAGCACAAAGAATCTGATTCTTTCAGAGCAGGAGAAGGCAGAGGTCACCGTAAAGGGTGCAGCCGACTATGTGACAAATGTAGACGTGGCGGTGCAGGAGTTCCTGAAGCGGGAGCTGGCAGAGCGTTTCCCGGATGTGCGGATGCTGGCCGAGGAGCAGGTGAATACCGGATTTGTGAAGGAAGGAAAATACTGGATCCTTGACCCGATCGACGGGACAACGAATCTGATCCATGATATGAAGCTGAGCGCGGTGGCGCTTGGGTACTATGAAAATGGAGAGATCACGTTTGGAGCCGTATATAATCCGTTCATGGATGAGCTGTTCCATGCGTCGCTTGGCGGCGGGGCGTGGCTGAACGGGAAACGGATCACGGTCGCACATGACCGGGAGCTGAAAGATGCAGTGATCGCATTCGGTCCGTGTCCGTATGAGAAGGAGCAGTACACAGAGGAAAACTTTGCCGTATTTAAAAAACTGTTCCTGCATTCGGCGGACTTCCGCCGCACTGGATCAGCGGAGCTGGATCTGTGCTATATCGCCTGCGGGCGCGTCGAGGCGTATCTGGAGCGCAACCTGAAGCCATGGGACTATTCCGCCGGATCGATTATCCTGACCGAAGCGGGTGGTGAGATCTCAGACTGGGAGGGTGGTGCGCTTCCTTATCTGAAAAATGCAGATATTCTGGGCTGCGCACCGCAGCTGAAGGCAGAGCTGCTGGAGCTGATCCGGAAATAAGGACAACCGATTATTATCAGTGAGTATGGAGGAATCGCATTCTCCGGGGGTGCCAAGGGAGCATGGGGATATGGAAAAACTGTGGCGACCAAAGAAGCTTTTATTGACCGATTCGACCGCATTACGACAGCCGTGAAAGAAATCCCATACTGCTGTGGATTCTGCTATACACAAGTATCAGATGTACAGCAGGAGATTAATGGATTAATGGATATAGAAAGGGATTTCAAAATTGATCCGGAGGTGATTCGTGAGATCAATGAAAGGAAGGTTGGATACTGGAGATCTTTCATGTAAAAATATCGTTACCCGATTGAATATATTGCTGACGCCTGAATGGAGCGGATGACCTCAGGCCAGTCCATTGTGCTGATTTCAATATGGCCCGAATTGCAGAAGCGAGGACACAACAATTGCAGAAGTTGGATCTTGACATATAAAAATGAAGTTATATAATACATCTGCGATAAATGAGGATGTATGATTATGACAAAAGAGAGAGATTATTTTTTTGATAATGTAAAGGCAGTGCTGATGTTTTTGGTTGTACTGGGGCATCTGTTACTGCCGATTCACGGAGAGAGCATTCTGGTTGTAGTAAAGCGGCTGATTTATGTATTCCATATGCCCCTGTTTGTATTTGTGTCCGGGTATTTTGCAAAGACATTTTATAAGAACGGCCGGTACAATTACCGGAAGCTTCTGTATCTGGGAAAGGCATACCTGGTCTTTGTCGTGGCGATTCAGCTCGTATATGCCATCAGCGGATACCAGGCCTTCTCGCAGATAAACTTTTTTTCACAAAGCGGAGCGCCCTGGTATCTGTTTGCGATGATCGCATGGTACCTTACGATTCCGGCAGTACACGGACGATGTCCGGCGCTTGTTCTGGGACTGTCGCTGGTGCTGGCGCTTGGAGCCGGATTCTTTCAGGAAATCGGGGATTTTTTGTGCCTGTCACGGATCATGGTATTCGGGCCGTTTTTCTATCTGGGATATTATATGGAGCGTGAGACAATGCAGCGGCTGCTGCAGAACAGATATCGAAGGGCCGTTGTTCCGATGGCAGGACTTCTTGCAGTGGGGATTCTGGTATTCGGACAACGGCTGGAGGATCCGCTGAGCATGGTATATGAAAACTTCTCCTATTATGAGCTGGAAAATGTCAGCAGTGGACTGCTCGTGCGGCTGATACTTCTGCTGGCAGCCTGCATTCTTTCCTGGGCGCTGTTGTTTTTTGTGCCGCAACGAAAGACGCGGATATCGGCAGTCGGGCAGAATACGATGCCGGTCTATATGCTGCATCGCATCTTTCGGGATATTCTGATGTTCTCCGGCATCTATGAGCATGTCGAGGACGGAGGATTGAGTGTACTCCTTTTGTTTGGACTTCTGAGTATCGGCATGATTTCCGTATTCAGCCGCCCGACTGTTGTGCGGATGTGGAATCGGCTGCTGGCATTGTATACACCGCAATGGCTGTGCAGGATCCGCTCAGCAAATGTATAAGGTATAAGGCAACAGAGATGGAAGAGAAACGGCCGGTGCGGAGTATCACTGCGGCGGATTCGGATCCTTTTCATACAGGAAATGAATATAATCATAGACCTCCTGAAAATCAATGACACAGTCCCCGTCCCATATGGCGACGGGGATTTTTGCGTCGAAGCCATAGATGACCGGATAGATCGCGGCAGAAAAATCATAGACGAGCACTAGGCGCTGGTCAGGATCGATGATCCAGTATTCACGGACACCGGCAGCTATATATTTATTCAGCTTGATCGTGACATCCTTCCTGCGCGTGGAGGGAGAAAGAATCTCGATGACGAGATCCGGCGCGCCGTAGATACAGCGGCGGATGACCTTGCTGCGGTCGCAGACGACCACGACATCCGGCTGTACCATCGTCTTCTCATCGCAGTCGAGCTGCACATCGACCGGGGAGATCATGGGGAGACAGGTGCCCTTTCGGGAACTGACGTGTGCGAGAAGCCGTGCGTGAATGAGACCGGCAATGAGCTGGTGGTCGCAGCCCGGTGCGGACATATCATAGATCACGCCGTCGATCAGCTCGACCCGCCGCTCGTCCGGGATCTGATAATAGTCGGTCAGGGTATACTCACCCTGACGTTTAACCTGATAGGATGCGCCGCTCTCCCCGACCTGTCCGGCGTGGCTCAACTCTTCTTCCGAAAATGCAGCCGCATGCTCCTCATATGAGCCGGGATGGGATGCTGTATCAGCGGATGCAGATGCAGTCTGCGAAGGTGCCGGTACGAGCAGGCTCTCCAGCGCCAGCATCGTGTCATAGCGCGGAGCTGTCGTCGCCCCGCCAAAGATTTTCTGGACGGTACTCAGAGGTACGCCGGACAGCTCCGAGAGCCTTGCGTATGTATACCCCAGTTCCTTTTTGCGTTGCTTCATTTCTTCCAGTGTCATACGAACACTTCTTTCCGGGCTTTGGTCCAAATCGGACAAGGCTCCGCTTCAACTGCGCAGAGCAATCATCAGTGGTTTGTATATCCATATTAACATCTGAAATTGCAATTGTCAACTGGAAAATATCCATATATGGATATAAAAATAGAAGAAGTATCCATTTCTGGATAAAAATGATATACAGATTGCTTTGTATTTTATGCATAACATTTTGACCACAACTGATGTCTGCGAATTGCTTCGCTGCGATGCAGCTCTCGCAATGCTACAAACATTCGAAATCCGCTGATTTACTACGTAAATCGCTACTTTCTCATGTTTGGCGGGTCCCAGGTTCAAAAGCCTTATCATGCAAGCATGAACGGATTCTTGATCTTTTAACCCTGGCATTATTCGATAAAGAATGTCTGAATTGTAATTGTATCACAGTGAAAATTCTGTTATACTAAAAACAACTTTGGGCTTTTTGCAGAAAGCTCTGTTCCTGTCTGAATTAACAGGAGCCTGTGCGGTAAAATAAGCTGTAAATGCCCATGGAATAAGAAAAGAATGAGAGAAGAGACATGGAAAACAAAGAAAAAAGAAGTACCTTTTCCGGGAAGATCGGCTTCGTACTGTCGGCGGCAGGCGCGTCGGTCGGGCTCGGAAACATCTGGAGATTCCCCTATCTGGCGGCAAAGTACGGCGGAGGAATTTTCCTGCTGATCTACATCATTCTGGCATTGACTTTTGGCTACACAATGATCGTGGCAGAGACCGCGCTGGGGCGTATGACGAAAAAAAGTCCGGTCGGGGCGTTTGCCTCGTTCGGAAAGTCCTCCTGGCTGTCGGCCGGTGGCTGGATCAATGCGATTATCCCGGTACTGATCGTGCCGTATTATTCCGTCATTGGCGGCTGGGTCATCAAATATCTGGCGGAATACGTACTGGGACACGGCATGCAGCTGGCGGAAGAGGGCTATTTTAGTACGTTTATTGCAGACGGTATGTCCACGGAGCTGTGCTTTATCATTTTTTCCCTGTGCACGTTGGCGGTCATTTATGCAGGTGTCCGCAACGGAGTGGAGCGGGTGTCCAGGCTGATGATGCCGGTGCTCGTCGTGCTGTCGGTCATCATCGCTGTTTATTCTGTGACGAGACCGGGAGCACTTGAAGGAGTAAAGTATTTTCTCGTGCCGAATCCGGCGAATTTTTCGTGGATGACCGTTGTGGCCGCAATGGGGCAGATGTTCTATTCCTTATCGATTGCGATGGGAATTCTCGTGACCTTCGGTTCTTATATGAAGAAGGATATTTCGATCGAGGGTTCGACGAAAAATGTGGAGGTTTTTGACACGGCGATTGCGATCATGGCAGGACTCATGATCATTCCGGCGGTCTTTGCATTTTCCGGCGGCGATCCGGATACCCTGCAGGCAGGACCGGCATTGATGTTTATCACGATTCCGAAGGTGTTTGCAAGTATGGGACTTGGCACATTCGTCGGTATCCTGTTTTTCCTGCTTGTGTTCTGTGCGGCGGTGACGAGCTCCATTGCGCTGACGGAGAGCGCGGTCTCGACGTTTCAGGATGAACTCAGATGGAGCCGGAGGAAGGCGACTGTGATCGTGGGTGTGATTATGCTCGCACTCGGTACCTTATCCTCACTCGGCTATGGCGTGCTCGGTGGGGTGAAGCTCATCGGTATGCAGTTCCTCGATTTCTTTGATTTTCTGACGAATTCGGTCATGATGCCGATCGCAGCGATTGCGACCTGTCTGCTCATCTCTCGCGTCATAGGTGTGAAAAAGATCGAGGAGGAGGTGCTGCATGGCGAAGCCACCTTTAAGCGAAAACAGATTTTCAATTTTATGATCCGCTGGCTGTGCCCGATCTTTGCAGCGATTATTCTGCTGAGCTCCGTGGCAAATGCGTTCGGATGGATTTCAATGTAAGAAGGAAGACCTGAGTCTTATTTAACCGAATCAAGCAAGGCCTTTGCTTCAATTGCACAAAGCAATAAGCTGCGAAGCTAGACCCTGTCAGCAGAGCTGCAGGGATGGATTGCGAATATCCGATTGGCAAGCAATTGCAGAAAGAGGGAGAATTATGAAAAAGAAAAAACGGAGCAGAGCCTTGTCTGTACTTTTGATGATGGTGGCAGCCATAGTCCTTCTGCCAGGCTGTGGCGGAAAGCGTGCGGAAAAGGAAGATGC
>OLSO01000444.1_pt1 | contig 40847 bp, 29 predicted proteins | sample 1672441 | NCBI WGS metagenome assembly OLSO01 (sample SAMEA3136686, study PRJEB25190) | human gut metagenome | biome: human gut; feature: human-associated habitat; material: faeces | place: Austria | collected 2013 | reverse complement strand
ATGTAGAGCAAAACAGACTAAAGGTGGAAGTTAGTTTTTCATTTAAGGATTCACAAAATCTTCACAAATAATTAGCACTCACCTCTTGACAGTGCTAATAATGCGTGTTATATTACAACTAGAACAAAGGAAGAGGGATAAAGAGATAAGAAAAATGAAGAAAATCTCTCAGATATCCTTCATACCAACCGGGTTCAGCACTTAACAATTTAGTTGATATAGATTATAAAGAAAAAGGGAGAGATGACTTATGTTAATGCCTAGTATTTTTGGAGAAAACTTATTTGATGATTTATTTACGCCGTTCTATTACGATGACAAAGATGAGAAGAAAGCAGAGAAGAAGCTGTACGGACACAGAGCACAGAACCTTCTGAGAACAGATATTAAAGAAACCAAAGAAGGTTATGAACTGGTGATTGATGTACCTGGATTCAAAAAAGACGAAGTTAAGGTAGCTCTGAAAGATGGTTATCTGACCGTCAGCGCAGCCAAAGGCCTTGATGAAGAAGAGGATGACAAGAAGACAGGACGTTACATCAGACGTGAACGTTATGCAGGAGCATGCGAGAGAAGCTTTTATGTAGGTGAAGATGTTACACAGGAAGACATCAAAGGTGAATACAAACACGGTATCCTGAAACTGTTTGTTCCGAAGAAAGAAGCAAAACCAGTTTCCAATGATCCGAAATATATCACCATTGAATAATCAGTAATTGATTTGATCAAGATTCTTGTCAGACATATCTGACCGCTAAAAAGCTGGTGGTACTGCCCGGAGATTTCGGGCGGTGCCCTTAAATATAGATTTGCAGGCAACAGTCGAAAGACTTGTATATAGATTTTTATCATTAAAGGAGAGATGACTTATGTTAATGCCTAGTATTTTTGGAGAAAACTTATTTGATGATGATTGGATGAACTTCCCGTTTAACGATGAGTTTTGGGGCAAGAAGAATCCACTTTATGGTAAACATGCACAGAATATGATGAAAACAGATATCCGTGAGACAGATGGAAGCTATGAACTTGATATTGATCTTCCGGGATTTAAGAAAGATGAGATTAAAGTTCAGCTGAAAGATGGTTATCTGACACTGTCGGCAGCCAAAGGACTTGATAAGGATGCTAAGGACAAAGAAGGAAACTACATCAGACGTGAACGTTATGCAGGTTCCATGAGTCGAAGCTTCTATGTAGGTGATGGAGTAAAGGAAGAAGATATTCATGCAAAATATGAAGACGGTATTCTGAAACTTTCTCTTCCGAAGAAAGCACCAAAAGCTGTTGAAGAAAAAGATGGTTACATCGCAATCGAAGGTTAAACTTCCATTGCTTATTCTCCCTCTTATATATGGCCGGGATCCGAAAGGATTCCGGTTTTTTTAATGTAAAAAAGAAACGGAATATTCATCTTGGATTGAAAAATCAGATGGTCAGAAACCCATTCCTAATATTAATATAAACTAAAAGTACAAGAGATGCAAGTTTGTACCGAATAATAATCAAAAGCAATTATAAATTACGCATAAAATGATAATTTGCAACATATAATTAATTATAATAAAAAAACGAAAAAAAATATTGCGTTTTATATAAAGTGGTGATATATATATGAATATGACAGAAGAGAAGGCAGGTGCTGGTATGAAGATTCAAGCTGTTTTGATTGATGGCTATAAGAATTTGTCGAATGTAAAAATCTCTTTTGATAATATTACTGCGCTTGTTGCACTTAACAATTTTGGTAAATCAAATGTACTTTCAGGTATTGATTTTGGGCTAACATTTATTAAGGCAACGATTAAGAGAAAAAAAGAAATGATGGCAAATTCTAATTTAATTCCGATTAATCGTAACATGGTTGGAAGAAATTACAAATATGAAATGGTGGTGTCTACTGATATTCGCGGCCGAGAGTATATTATCGAGTATGGATTTGAATTTGCATGGAAAAATTGCGAAGATATGGAACCTCAAATTGTTTCTGAGACTTTGAAAATTAAACTTAATGATAAAGGACAAAAATTCACTCAGTTAATTAATCGAAAATGTGACATTGCTTTGTATAAAAGTTCTGAGACTGGAAGATGTTCCTCAAAATTAAAGGTTGATTCGGCTGAACTTGTAGTTAATAAACTGAAAGCATATGATGAACTGTATTATGCAGAGATTATTACCAAGTTAAATGAAATGAGAATATATATGGAGAATAATCTGGATGCTAAAAGTTTTTATCAGCCAGATCCAATTATCCGTAAGGGATTTGAAGATGAAATGATTAATGCGGATAATCTTCCGCGTATTATCTTTAATTTGAAGAAAAAAAATCCAGATAAATTTGAGCTACTCAAAGATGTGTATTTTCAGCTGTTCCCAGATATTGAAGATATTATTGTAGAAAATATTCAGATTGATTCTGTTGGGGATGAGCAGTTTCCAGAAGATGTGCCATTTATATTTACAAATTCTATTTATGTATTATTTGTTAGAGATAAAAATCTGGTGAAACCAGTTAATTTTTCTACAATGTCAGATGGGGCAAAGAGAGTTTTTATGATACTGACAAAGATTATAGTTTCGGGTGTTAGTAACATTTCATTGATAGCAATTGAGGAACCAGAGAATTCAGTTCATCCAGGACTCTTTCAGGCATATATACAAATTATTAGTCAGTTATTGGATGATTGTAAAGTGATTATTACAAGTCATTCGCCATACGTTATCAGTTACTTGAATCCTTCATGGATTCATGTTGGGGTGAATAGAGAACCTGGCATGGCTGAGTTTTTTGTTTTAAAAAAATCAGGCCAGAAGCAATTGGAGAAGGATGCGGATAGTTTTAACATGAGTATAGGAGATTATCTGTTTTCGTTGCTTTCTGATGCTGAGAGTCCTATAAGCGATTATTTGGAGTGTGATGTGGATGAATAAATGCCTTGTACTTTTAGTAGAGGGGGATACAGAAGTTGAGTTTTATAGGCAAGTAGTAGCAAGAGCCAGGAAGCTACATCCTTTAAAGAGATTTGATACGAATATTGAATACCGAAATGTAAAAGGCGTAGGCGGTTTTAAAAATATTGCCCTCAGAAAATTTATAAAAGAAATTAAGCCGAAGTATGAAGATGATTGTGTTTTCACAATTGTGCTTTGTAGTGATACAGACGTATTTGAGTTTGCATCTAAACCACCAATAAAATGGTCTGAAGTAAAGCAAGTCTTAAAAAGGCTTTAATAATGATTTTATATGTATTTGGAATCCGAAAGGATCATAGTTTTTTTAGTAAAATGGTATTTTGGCAGGATTATTGTATTATGTGGTGGTTTCATGTATTGGAAAAAATACAAGAAAATATTATGGTCATTACTAATGAAGTTGAAAGTACCGAACGAGGAAGCCAGTAATATCATAGGCGAGATTGGAGGTCATGGTATGGGATATCTGTTTGAAAATATGGATGAAATGGACATACAGGCTGAAAGAAGAAATACTGAAAGAGAGAAACAGCGAGCAGATACCGCAGAAGAGCGAGCAAATGCGCTTGAAGAAGAAGTTCAGCGTCTGAGGAAGCTGTTAGAAACAGAAGTAATATAGAAATACCATAGCATATCAACAAAACTAAAAATGGAAACAAACTGAATCAAAAGATTTGAGTAAGAAAATGTCGTTTTACTGTCTGAGTGATGGTAAGACGATATTTTTATTTTACTTTATTTTATGGTTGTTTTACGAAGAACAATACGGAACTATATGGGCTTTAAAATGCTTGACAAAAACATACTCGGGGGGGGTATTATGAGACTACAGACAACATAACCAGGCGGGGTCTGACCGTGGCACGGTCAGTTTAAGAAAATCCGGTGAGAATCCGGAACTGTTTTGCTGTGTGAAATATGTACGCGGAAATATTTTAAGTCAGCAGAAAAACTCGTTGTATAGGGCAGAGACTCATCTATAAATGAGGCTCTGCTTTTGTTGTCTAATACGGATCATACAAGGAGGAGAAAGAAGAAATGAAGAAAAAATATCTTGCATACTGTCTGGCATTATCCATGGCACTGACAGCAGCGGCACCGGTAGCGGCGGCAGAACCAGTGGACATCGTAGTAGAGGACGACAGTGAAGATACGGCGGTAGACTTTGCAGAAGATAACGAGGAAGCAGATGCAGCAGAAGAAAACACAGAAGATGTTGAGGACACTGCAGATGATGTGGCTGAGACAGCCGATTTTAATGATGGTGAAGAAGCAGCACCGGCTGTTGGAGACACAACAGAGGATGGCTGGGTAAAAATGAGTACATATAAACCGGATAGTTATGCGGACAGTACTATGGAAGCAAAGTATGATGAGCAGACCCAGACTCTGTATCTCAGAGTTTCTCAGCCGGAAGAGATGAAAGACCTTGGAAATAGCATTGGAGCGCCATGGTATGAATATCTTAAGGAAAAGGATGCAGTAACAGAAGTAAAGAAAGTAGTGATCGGAGAGGGAATCACAAGAGTAGGTAATAAAAATTTCAATACGCTTGAGCGTGTTTCCGGAACGGATTTTTTTGACTCACTTGAAGAAGTGGTACTTCCATCAACAGTTACTGAAATCGGAACGCAGGCATTTGCTTCTGATAAATCTTTGAAGAAAATCAACCTGGAAAATGTAAGTAAAATTGGTCAAGGTGCATTTACAAACACAGCATTGGAAAGTGTAACATTTAATACAGATGAAGTTACGTTAGAGGGAAATGTATTTGCAGGAAGTTCAATAAAATCCTTTAGAGCAAAGAAAGTAAAGCTCACTGGTAACGATACTTTTTACAATTGTAAGTCCTTGAATAGCTTTGAAGTTGAAAGCGGTCTTGAAGAGATTCCAGAAGAGACATTTATGGAGTGTGGATCATTGAGCTCTTTTGATTTTTCAAAGGTGAAAAATATAGGAGACTATGCGTTTGATAGCTGTAAGTTAGAAAAAGTTGAATTTGGAGAGGCTGAAGTTACACTTGGCCTTAGTGCTTTTAGCTCAAATGAAAATTTAGTGTCAGTAAAAGGACATGGACTTACTTTATCCAGAAGTACATTTTCATATTGTACAGCATTAAGTGAATTTATTACGGATGTTCCGATTGAAAGTATTCCAGTGAGAGCATTTCGAAATACTGGATTAACCTCTTTCGATTTTTCAAAAGTAAAGAATATTGCGTCAAACGGATTTGCAAATTCAAAATTAGAAAAAATTGAATTTGGAGAAACCGAATTAACGATTAATAGCAGTGCATTTTCCGGTTGTGAAAGTCTTACAGCTGTTTGTTATCCGGGAACAGAAGAGAAATGGAAAGAGATTTCCGCATCAGTTAAGAGTCTGGATACAGTAACGACTCATTGTAAGGCTGATACAGTAGAAGCGAAAGCAGCTACCTGTACAGAGACAGGCCTGAAAGAAGTCGGTGTCTGTGACGTATGCGGTATGCATTACTCCTATGAGACTGACGAAAACGTACTCCCAGCACTCGGACATGACTATGAAGCAGAGTTCACCGTAGACAAAGTAGCTACCTGTACAGAACCAGGTGTGAAGAGTAAACATTGTACAAGATGTGATGCTAAGACAGAGGAGCAGGCAATCCCGGCAGCTGGACATAAATGGAGTGCATGGAAGAAAACGACAGATGCTACAGTTAGTGCACCGGAGCAGCAGGTAAGAAAGTGCAGCACATGCGGTAAAGAAGAGACACAGACTGTTGGAACAAAACTGGCACCGAAGATGACGGTAAATGCAGCCACCGTTACCCTGAAAGTAAAACAGTCCACTACCGGACTGAAAGTTACAGGCCTTGCAGCAGGAGATTCTGTAAGATCCTGGAAGTCCTCTAATACAAAAGTATTTACAGTAAGCGGAAAAGCAAATGGAACCTGCAAGATCACGGGTAAGAAAAAAGGCACAGCAAAACTGGAGATTACACTTGCAAGCGGCCTGAAAAAAACTGTCAAGGTCAAAGTACAGAAAACAGCGGTAAAGACGACAAAGATCAGCGGACTGAAAAAGAATGTTTCTTTAAAGAAAGGCAAGAGAATAACCCTGAAACCGGTGATCGCTCCGTTCACATCCCGTGAAAAAGTGACTTACAGAAGCTCCAACAAGAAAGTTGCAACGGTATCCTCCAAGGGTGTTGTAACAGCTAAGAAAAAAGGAACGGCAAAGATCACAGTAAGATCCGGAAAGAAATCCTACACGGTAAAGATCAAAGTAAAATAAGGGATCAGTGAACAAAAACTGAATCTACAGGTATCGCAATAAACAGATAACCGATAAAAGGTCGGATCCCGGAAAGGGTCCGGCCTTTTCATAAAAGAGAGGAGTGAGCAGGTGAAGAAAAAAGAGATCCTGAAAAGGTTGTCAGCTGTATGCATGTCAGTAGTGATGAGCGTTTCCCTTCTGCCATCCAGTGTCTATGCATCCGAAGAACTGTTTGCTGACGGAGTCAGTACGGAAGCAGAGCTTACCGATGAGCAGGCTAATGAGACCGAAGATACGAATGCAGGAGATACAGATGACAGCGCAGATCTGGATATCGCAGATGAGGACGACGATTCATCCGATGTGGAGATCACGGAAGAAGATACAGAAGACGGCTCCAAGGAGTTGTTGGATACTGACTTGGATGAGACAGATACCGAAGCTGCATTCAGCGACGGGACAGATGATAGTGCAGAGTTTTCAGCCGAGGATGCAGTGGGAGACACAGAACCGGCAAAAGATGCCACTGTCCATATGACCATCGGCATCCGTGGAAGCCTTGCGAAGGCAAAAGACGGCAGCGTGATGGCGGAGCGGGAGGTCACGGTAAAGGACCTGAACAGTGACGGAATTCTGACGTATGATGAAGCCTTAACCGCAGTACATGACCAGTACTATGAGGGTGGAAGCACAGGATATGAGACAGGGACAGCAGAAGATACAGGCATTTCGTATATTGAAAAGTTCTGGGGAATCTCCGAGGATGCTTATGGCTGGTGGAAAGACGATGAGCAGTGTACAGATCTGCAGGAGACCATTCACGCAGGTGATGAGCTGATCGCTTTTGTCTATAAGGATACAGAGAAACGCAGTGACGGCTATACAAAGTTTGCCAAGGCTGCCTATACAATACCAGTGGGAACATCCAAACATCTGGATTGCTATAAGGCGGCCTATGAAGATATCCTGGATGAGTATCAGTTCAGCCTTTTCCGGGGTGGAAAGCTCATGGTTTACGACAGCAATTTTCAGCCCCTTCCGGAAGATGAGTATACGGTAACGATGAAAGACAGCGGACCTGTCAGCTATTGGATCAATATTCAGAAGATGGGGATCTATTATCTGGCAGTGGAATCCGGGGAAAAGGAAAATATCGTTCCTTCTGCAGTGAAGGTAACGGTATGTGTGAAGCCTTCCTTTTCGGATATTAAGTTTTATAATTCTGAGGAAGATTATAAGAATGGGGCAGCACCTCTGGAGATGACACCGGAGTTTAAAGAGGATGTATACAAAGGCTATTCCATAGAAGCTCCGGACTATATGGACCATTTTTATACGATCGCGACACTTTCAGAAGCAGCAGCTGCCAGTGGCAATTATGATGTGGTTATGTATACCAATCGGTATGGAGGAATGTCAGGAGCCGGTGTGACAGAGGGAAAAGCAACACCGGATACGTATGTCCTTTCCAGCGGGGAGATGCAGCTGGATTTTTATAATGATTCTTCGGTCGTGTACCGGATCAAAGTAAAGCAGCACGCCACCCTGAAAAGCCTGGAAGTGGACGGGCTGATGGACCAGGCATTTGACCGGGATCAGAAGACTTACCATGCCTATGTGGAGAATGGTGCAAAGAGTGTCAGAATCACTCCTTCTGCATATCTGAACAGCTATACTCTTCGGATAAACGGAACAGAAGTAAAGAGTGATGAAGGATATGACCTTCCATGCGTCTGGGATGCGGATGGAAAGATGACTGCAGAAGTGGAGGTCAGTGCAGAGAACAGGATCGCTTCGGTCTACAGTATCCAGCTGGAACGTTCGCCGAGTAAAAGTACACCGGTGATCCTGGGGCAGCCGGAGGGCGCAGAGTATATCGTGGGAGATACTGCAAAAGCCCTGACGGTGAAAGCAAGCGCATCGGGAACCCTTTCCTATCAGTGGTATGTGAATGAGAAGGATTCTGCATCCGGCGGGACAGCCATCGAGGGATCAGACCAGGCATCTTACACACCGTCAACAGATCAGGCAGGTGAGTACTGGTACTATTGTGTGGTAACGAATACAGACCAGATCGATTCCTATCAGGCAGTGTCTGCGGCTGCCCGTGTTCAGACAGAAGAGGCTCCGACCGTGACGGCTTCCTTTGTGGATGCAGGCGGGGCAATGCCGGAGAACGGACATACCTATGACTGGGACAAAGGTTTTTATTATTCTGTTGATGAACAGGCAGCACCGATCCAGGTAGAGGCAAAGTCCTCGGCAGAGGGTGGTGAGTTTTCCTACTACTGGAGTCAGATTATGTCTCCTTACAATTCGGAATCCGGAGGTTATTATTATGGAAAGCAGACATCCGGTTATATCCCGTCAACAAATCTGGCGGCCGTGAATGATAAGGGAAGTTATTATGCCTGTGAGGTGAGATATACCTACAGAGGACACGAATACAAGACCTGGGCGACGACCGGAGAGAAATATACGGTGACTGAAGGGGAAGATGCCGGAAAGACCTATGATATCTTTGGCGTTTATGTGTTTGTTGGGATAGACGCTCCAATTATACCGAAGATCTCAAAACAGCCCCAGAGTGCCGTGTACAAGATCAATCAGTCGATCAAAGCCCTGAATGTAGAGACTTATATAGAAAGCCCGGATGAGTGGTTACCATGGATTAGTTATATCACCTGCCAGTGGTATGTGAATGATAAGAAGTCACAGGAGGGGGCAAAACCGGTTGAAAGAGGCATGAGTCCGGGTGGCGATTATCTTTATGTTGAAGATTCTGGCATTCAGGATTCGAAGACCCCGGGAAGTAAGTACTATTACTGCGTGGTGACCAGTTCCGTGCAGGGTTACACAGCCAGTGTGACCAGCAACTTTGCCCGGATCGTGGTCCGCAGGAGCGACAGCCAGCTGCGGAATCTGTTCAGTGGCTCCGGTACACAGGAAGATCCATACCTTATTAAGGAGGCTTCTGATTACCAGAAACTCTATGAGGCCGTAGCGCAGGGAGAGGCTTTTGAAGGCTGTTACTTCCGTCAGGAAGCGGACATCACACTCCCGGAAGACTGGAAGCCGATCGGTGTGACAAAGGATGGCACGGCAAACCTTCAGAACGGAAACAATCTCTATGCATTCAGCGGTATCCTGGACGGAAATAATAAGACTCTCACCATTCCGGAGGGAGGACGTCCGCTCCTGGGATATGTGCAGAATACTGAAGTGCGGAATCTGAACATTTATGGAAAGAAGATCGCCGGATACGGTCTGGTCAATAACTTTGAGGGTGTGGGCCTTTCCGGCAGTGCCATCATCATTGATAATGTAACATTGAAGAGCGGTTCCAGCACGCTGAAAGCCGGACTGATCGGAGCCAACAAGACAGCAAGCCCGTATGCGGGAGTTTCTTCCGGCTTTTTGGCAACGATCCGCAACTGTACGATCGAGAAAGATGTCATCATCGGTTACAACAAAGATCAGGACAGAATCGGTTCAATCGCAGGCCGCATGCAGGGAACGATCGAGAACTGTGTGAGCTATGCGACAGTCTATGGCACGGATTATGTTGGTGGTATCAGTGGCACCCGTGACAATGCGATGGGCGAGTGTGCGGTCATCGGCTGTGAATTCTACGGAACAGTGGAAGCATCCGGACAGCACGCGGGCGGTATCGTCGGCGGTGGTTATGGGGATGATGCATCTGCTCCGAATGGAAGAAGAATCACGATCAAAGGTTGCTCCGTCACAGGAAGCATCACTGGCGTGGACAAGGTCGGGGGCATCCTCGGTGCAGATACCTATATCGTCCAGTCCTGGAATAACTGTGTCTATTCCCTGAAGGGCAATTCGTTTACTGGAACAGTGAAGGCGACCGGGGAAAAGGCATCTTATATCGGCGGCATCATCGGATATTATGCCAGCCTGAACCGGATCGATGATATCTCCAATAATTATTATAAAGCGAGTTGCGGTGCAGAGAAGGGCATCGGTTTTGTGCGGTATGTGGATACAAACTGTGCAGAGCATGAGTCATCCAGCGGTGCAGTCTACATGAACACGGAGAAGGATGTTTCCGGCTGTCCGCCGGTTACCGGATGCAGCTGGCAGATCGGTTATAACCGTACCGATGATCCTCTGGGAGCAGATGCCTCCAAGCTCACTACGACAAATGAGATAAAACCGTATGAGGAATCCGTTGAGATCTCAGGAACCTATCGGACGGAGTACGAGCCGGGCGAGGACCTGGACCTGACCGGAATGGTCATCAAAGTCCGTATGAATGTTGGAAGTGAGAAGACGGTTTCTTTATCTGATGTAAAGATTGAGGGATACAACAAAGACCGTCGCGGGGAACAGAAAGTAAGGATCGTCTGCGGCGCGGCATATGCGGAGATCACAGTGAAGGTCCTGAAAAAGGATCCGGAAGATATCCATGTATCTTTCTCTCTTCTTGGTGATAAGAAGCACGACAGCGATGCAGATAAAGAGTACCACAGCCTCCGCGCAGGCAACCTTGAGACCTGGATCCCAAATGCGGAGTATGAAGTCGGCGGCAATGCAACGGTGCTGGATGTCTTTGAGAAGGTCCTGACGAAATACGGATACAGCTGGGACAATACAAAAGGCAACTACATTGCGGGCATCACAAAACCGGATGGAACGAGCCTTGCGGAGGTCAATAACGGAGCGAACAGCGGCTGGATGTACACGCTGAACGGGATCCACTCCGACCTGAGCGTGACAGAACAGTATCTGGAAGACGGGGATATCATTGTGTTCCACTATACCGATAATTATCAGCAGGAACATGACCATATCTGGGGCAGCACGTGGAGCTCCAATGCAGATGCACACTGGCATGAATGCACGTATCAGTGGAGCAAATGCGACATCACGGATAACACAAAGAAGGGCGGTTATGCGGCACATACCTTCGATGCAGGAAAAGTGACCAGGACAGCGATCTGTAAGACAGCAGGAGAGAAGACCTATACCTGTACCGTCTGCGGCTACCAGAAGAAAGTGAAATATACAGCAGACCATAACTATGTATGGAAGACAATCTCGAAAGCAACCGTCTTTGCACCGGAGAAACAGCAGGGAACATGCTCTGTATGCGGAAAAACGGTTACAAAAGATAATGGAACAAAACTTACTGCAGCGATCAGGCTGAATGCAACATCTATCAAGCTTCAGAAGAAACAGAAGACCAATAAGATCAGAGTGACCATGGCAAACGGAGATTCCGTGAAGTCCTGGAGTTCCAGCAACAGGAAGATCGTAACGGTTGATAAGAAAGGCGTGATCAAAGCCGGTAAGAAGACAGGAACTGCCAGGATCACCGTTACATTAAAGAGCGGCAAGAAAGCAACCCTGAAAGTAAAAGTCCAGACTTCTAAAGTAAAGACTACCAAGATCAGTGGTTTGAAAAAGAATGTAACCCTGAAGAAAGGTCAGAAGCTGGCACTCAAGCCAGTAGTAAGCCCTCTTACTTCTCAGGAGAAAGTAACTTACACTTCTTCCAACAAGAAAGTGGCAGCCGTAAGCAAGAACGGCACCATCACAGCAAAGAAGAAAGGAACTGTTAAGATCACAGTGAGATCCGGAAGGAAATCGTATGTGATCAAAGTGAAAGTGAAATAAGATATGCGGACTTATACACGGCTGATGGCGGATCAGCAGAAGAATGAACTGATACAGACAATCTCGGAACAGTATAATTCGATTGGTGATGACTGTTTCAAAAATAATGGGAAGATGAAGGAGATATGGCTTCCACTTGGCTGTAAGGTCATTGGAAGGGAGGCTTTTTATGGCTGCCATATACGTAAAGAAGTCATTTTACCGGGAAGGCTTACAGAGATCCGGGCGGGAGCATTTGCCGGGAACTGTAATCTTCCACAGGTGAGTTTTCCTGCTTCGTTGCAGAAGATCGGTGTACAGTGTTATAAGGGCTGCAACAACCTGAAAGTAGTGAGGTTTGAATCAGGTTCCAGATGTATGGAGATCCCGGAAAGTGCTTTTGAGGGCTGTGTGAAGCTGAGTGAACTGATACTTCCGGATGGAGCAGAGACGATAGGAAACCGGGCATTTTATAAATGTAAGGAATTGAAGAAGGTTCGGATTCCTGACTCGGTCATCCGGATCGGAGAGCAGGCGTTTTATTTCTGTAAACTGGAAGAACTGCAGCTGCCAGAAGGTTTGCAGGAATTGGGTGACAAGGCATTCTTCAAGTGTAATGGACTGAAAAGTGTTCTTATTCCTAAGAGCGTACAAAAGATCGGGGAAGGGGTCTTCCACGGCTGTAACCGTCTGGAATATCTGGAAATCCATCATGACCCGGAAGAAATCGGTCCAGGTATCGTAAACAAGAGCTGCACGATCCGATGCCGAAAGGGAAGTCGGATGGATGCTTACTGCGAAGAGAATGGATTAAAGACAGAATATATAGACGAAAGATGACTACGTAAGTAGCAAGTCAATTGCAAGTCCCGCATATATCAGCTTTGTTTGATATGTGCGGGATTTTGTGCTAAGATGATTTCCGGAAGGTGAGTGAATAAAAAATGAAAAAAGTTCGACTTCACGGGTTAGCTTTGGAGTATTAATAAGGAGAAAGAAGATGAATCAGAAAGACTTCAAGAATAAAAGTGAGATGCAGATTTTTCTGTCATATTTTAAACCACACAGGAAGCTGTTTTTCCTGGACATGGCATGTGCGTTGTTGATCGCAATGATCGATCTGGCATTTCCCTTTATTTCCAGATGGTGTATGTATAAACTTTTACCGGACAATGCGTGGAGAACATTCTGGACGGTTATGGCAGTTGTGTTCTGTGCTTATATTCTGAGATCGATTTTTACTTATATTATTACTTACTGGGGTCATACGTTTGGCGTGCGTATAGAAACGGATTTTCGGCGTGATCTGTTCCAGCATATTCAGGAACTGAGTTATGCATATTTTGATAATGCCCGTGTGGGACAGCTGATGAGTCAGCTTACATCGGAACTTTTTGATATCACAGAGTTCGCGCATCATGCACCAGAAGATATTTTTATCTCTACCGTGACAATTATTGGTGCACTGATCATCATGTTTACGATTCAGTGGAAACTGGCACTTGTGATTGCGATAACGATTCCGATTTTTCTGATTGTTGTGTGGAAATGCCGATTTTCTATGCAGAATGCATCACGTAATGTAAAAAAAGAAATGGCAGCAATCAACACGGATTTTGAATCTGGACTTTCTGGACTTCGTACAGCCAAAGCTTTTGCAAATGAGGATAAAGAGCTCGATAAATTTGATTCTGCAAACCTGAGTTATCGTGATTCTAAGGCGGATTTCTACAGAGCGATGGGACGTTTTAATGCAGTGATGGAATTTTTTATGTGTATTCTTTCTGCGATTGTGATCGCAGTTGGTGGTGCACTGATCATGTCGAATCAGCTGAATATTATTGATCTGATCACTTTCAGCCTGTATGTTTCTACTTTTGTAAATCCGGTAAGAAAGCTTTCGACAACGGTAGAGCTGATCGCAAATGGAACGGCCAGCCTGCACAGATATGTACAGCTGATGCGGACAGAGGCAACACTGAAGGATGCTCCGGATGCGATAGAACTTCAGAATGTAGAAGGAAAGATTGACATTGACCATGTTGGATTTGCCTATGACGGGGAGCATGATGTGCTTCAGGATGTTTCGCTGCATATTGTACCAGGCGAGACGATCGCATTTGTCGGATCATCTGGTGGAGGTAAGACGACGCTGAGTCAGTTGATTCCGAGATTTTATGATGTGACATCCGGAAGTATTTCTATCGATAGAACAGATGTGCGAAAAGCGACACAGGAATCACTGCATAAGAACATTGGGGTTGTGCAGCAGGAAGTATTTCTTTTTGCAGACAGTATTGCGGAAAATATCCGCTATGGAAAACTGGATGCAACGATGGATGAAATTATCCGTGCGGCAAAAATGGCTGAAATTTATGATGATATCATGGAAATGCCAAAAGGATTTGATACCAATGTTGGTGAACGTGGAGCACTTCTTTCCGGAGGACAGAAGCAGAGAATTTCCATTGCACGTATTTTCCTGAAAAATCCACCAATTCTGATTCTGGATGAAGCAACATCAGCACTGGACAGTGTAACAGAAGCAAGGATTCAGGAAACTTTTGAGAAGCTGGCAGTCGGAAGGACAACCATTATCATTGCACACAGGCTTTCTACAGTGAAGAATGCAGATGAGATTGCCGTGATCGAGCAGGGACAGATCGTTGAAAAGGGAACTCATGAGGAACTGATGCAGAAAAAAGGAATTTATGCTTCTCTGGTTCACACGCAGGAATTAAAAGAGTAATATGACAGCAATGAGCATCATGCACCGGGGCTTACATATGTTCAACATAAGAACAATGGACCGTTGGTCTGAATTATATATATAAACACAAAAATATAAAAAAATAAAAATTCTGCTTGCATTTTCTGTAAAATATGATATTATAATTAATGCATTGCAGATGCGGGTGTAGTTCAATGGTAGAACACCAGCCTTCCAAGCTGGATACGTGGGTTCGATTCCCATCACCCGCTTTTTTTGTTACAAAAAAGAACTGGCTTTTCTTTGGGTTCATTGGTTACATTTCATTATCATATAGAAACATAAATGTCTGATTCTGGCTCTTGTTTATTTTTATGAACTTCTATTTTTCTCAATTATCCACTATTATTTTACTAATTAAATTGTTGTTTTTAATATAAATGTTAGCTTTACTGGGCTGAAAATTAATGATAAACTGATTTTATATGAAGAATTTAAGTTCTAAAATAAAAGAATCAGCATAAAATAACATATATGTGCATAATAAAAAATATGATAGATTTTCAGGTAAATCAGCAGAGAAGAGAGATGAGAACGAAATGGAAATATATATTAATGTGAAAAATTTTGGAAAGATAAAAGAAGCACGAGTAAATATTGGCAATTTTACAGTGTTTGTGGGGAATAATAACAGTGGAAAAACTCAACTGATGGAATTAATTTATGGAATTATTAAATTTGCATCAGAGAGGTCTCCAAGAGTTACATTGCAGAATATGGAGCATATTGATGGGTATCATGTTGGAGAAGAAGAAATTCGAGAATTAAATGAATGGCTGAACGAATGTCTGAGAAAGAATAAGGAAAATATAGTTGAAAATACTTTTAGTACACAAATTCCGATAAAAGATATCTTTGTTGAGTTTGAAGAAATAGAAGATATTTCATATGATATATATTTTTTTACAGAAAGAACAGTGGAATATTTTTCTAAAGAAAAATTATTAGATCAGGATGAGCTGACAGAGCTGTTTAGGGATCATGAAAGAATGTATCAGGGAATTGTTTCTCAAAATGGTATAAAAGGGATAAAAAATGCTAAAATCAATACAGGATTTTCTAATGGAATTCCATTAGATATGGCAAAACCGTTAGTAATGGGGCATATACTGGCAGATATTATGGGGGGAACCCGTTTTAAAACGTCTAATATGTTATTTTTGCCGGCCTCGAGAATGGGATTATTGCTTTTATATAAGAGTTTCTTTGGGAATGTAAGGGAGCAAGAAATTGAAGAGAACAAGCAGTATCCAAGTGGTATTACACAGCCGATAGGCGATTTTTTGACTTTTTTACTGCAACATAATTATGTAGAGAGAACAGCAAGGAAAAATAATGCATTGATTCAGTTTATATTTGATCATTTGATAGATGGTTCTCTTAATGAGCAGAAAGATATAACCATGTATATTCCAAAGGATCAGCAGAAAGAAATTCCTATCTATATTGCATCATCTATGGTCAATGAATTGGTTCCGATTATAAAAGCACTGACAGATTTCTCGAATATTGATTATATTTTCTATGACGAAGTGGAGACAAGTCTTCATCCATTGAAGCAGATAGAGATGGTAAAATTACTCAACCGATTGAATAATAGGGGAATACGCATGATTATCAGTACGCATAGCGATACTATGGCGACCAAAATAAATAATCTGCAGCTCCTTTCGCGGGGAGAGATTGATTTTGAAACAGCACAGAAGGTGTTGGAGAAAAAAGGGATTTCTTTGGAAAAAGAGGATCTTTTAAATTCTTCCAAAATGCATGTATATCAGTTTATCAATCAGGGCGATGGAACCAGTATTGTAGAAGAGCTACCATTCCGGAAGGTTCCTTGTACGGGATATGATTTCAGCTTGTTTAATGACAGTACAATGAATTTGTTTGAAGAAGCAAAAGTTGCTATGGGGTTGAAGGATGAAGTTTAAATGCGAGTATTTGAAATCAGATAAACTTACCAAAACAGGAACTTTATACAAAATACTGAAATCAAGAGAAATAATTATTGATGAAGAGAAAACAAAAGACCGCGTTATTGTCAAGTATATTGTCCAGGATGATCAGTATGGTATTTGCTGTAGTGAATATAAACCACCATTTATAGATGATGAAGGGGCTAAAAAGGTTGATATTTTGATACTGGCCATTGATGAAAAAAATAAAAAATTTAGTTCCTGGATACTCGATATTAAACAATCTGTTGGGGGAGAAAATGTAATTTTTCATCTGCTGGAGCAACTTCAAGATTCACTGAAACATAAAAATGCACTTGCAGTATATATGGATGATTTTAGAGAAGAACAGCATCTGGGATTTATTACACATAATTTACAGATTGAAAGAATAAAAGAAAGCGTTAAGAAAAGAGAAAAAGAATTAAATGATATCGAGAAATCATCTATTCAAGTATCTCCGATTATAGGGAATAAAAGCAAGATATCAAGTATAAATTTGAAAAAAGAAATAGAGACGCTTTCCATGTTTCTGGATAAAAAGATGAAAATAAAAGATCAAATATATCCAATAGAAAGTTACATATCTGAGAAGCAGGGAGAATATTTTGTCTATAATTTACAGGTGCAATGTGGCTAAAAGTAGGGAAGGATTTCCTGTAAGATTTATACAATTAGGCAACTACAAAAAAGAAACTCCCTGGCAGGTCGTTCACCTCTGTATATGAGGGTACAGTCTGCCAGGGAGTTTTGCTTTTGGTATTTATCCTTCAATCACTTTCTTGATCGCATCATACAGCTCATCGTAAGTTTCATATGCCGGAATCTCCGGATATTCAGATTTGATGGCATCGGTGCTCTTGAACAGGAAGCCTGCTTTGCTTGCCTGAATCATGCCAAGGTCGTTGTGGCTGTCGCCGCTGGCGATGGTGTCATAGCCGATGGACTGCAGGGCTTTGACAGTTGTGTATTTGGATTTTTCACAGCGCATCTTGAAGTCTGTGATTTCGCCGTTGTCTGCTACAACGAGTGAGTTGCAGAAGATTGTCGGATAGCCGAGTTTTTTCATCAGAGGTCCTGCGAACTGAGAGAAGGTATCGCTGATGATGATCACCTGTGTCATTTCTCTGAGCTTGTCGAGGAATTCTTTCGCACCTGGGAGTGGATCAATCTTGGAAATTGTTTCCTGAATCTCTTTCAGTCCAAGATTATGTTCTTTTAAAATATTGAGACGGTATTTCATTAATTTGTCGTAATCCGGCTCATCTCTTGTTGTTCTTTTTAATTCCGGGATACCGGTCTCTTCTGCAAATGCGATCCAGATTTCAGGTACCAGTACACCCTCAAGGTCTAAACAAACAATTTCCATAATATTTCTCCTCCGTTCTGAAGCGGCTTTAGTGTTGTAATAAGGTGCCGCGTCTCTTCGTGTATGTATTCAGCTATCATTATAACGGAAAGAATGTGAAACTTCCATATAAAATTTACAGGGAATGAAAATATTCAGTTTGTTATGTGGTAGAATCTCTATTGTATCTGCAAGCGGATTGGTGCTATGATAAATAAAAAGTGATATATTATAGAAGCTTTTTATTTTTAAAGAAAATTTGAGGAGGCTTATAGATTAAATATGAAACAGGAAAATTATATAAAAGGAATGGTCATGATCATCCTGTCTGCATTTTTCTTTGCATGTATGAATGTGAGCGTGCGTCTGGCAGGAGATCTTCCATCCGTGCAGAAGAGCTTTTTTCGTAACCTGGTAGCAGCTATTTTCGCAGCAATCATTCTGCTCAGAAAGCATATGGTACCAAGAGTTCAGAAACAATATTGGGGACCTCTTTTTCTGAGATGTGCTTTTGGAACACTTGGAATTCTCTGTAATTTTTATGCGATCGACCATCTTCTGGTTGCGGACGCATCTATTCTGAATAAACTGTCACCGTTTTTTGCGATCATTTTTTCATTTTTGCTTTTGAAAGAAAAGATCACACCAACGCAGGGGGCATGTGTATTTCTTGCATTTATCGGATGTTTGTTTATTGTGAAACCTGGATTTCAGAATGCGGCATTGGTTCCGGCACTGATCGGAGTTTGTGGAGGCCTCGGTGCAGGTGTCGCCTATACAATGGTGCGTGTGCTCGGGACACATGGAGTGAAAGGTCCCATCATAGTATTTTATTTTTCGGTCTTTTCCTGCCTGTTTGTATTACCGTATCTGATTTTTGATTATATGCCGATGACAGGAAGACAGCTGGTAACACTTATGATGGCAGGATTGTTCGCTGCGGGTGGACAGTTTACGATCACTGCGGCGTATACGTATGCACCGGCAGGTAAGATTTCAATTTTTGATTATTCGCAGATCATATTTGCGACACTTCTGGGATTTTTCCTGTTTGGAGAGATTCCGGATACTTACAGTTTTGTTGGATATGGACTGATCATTCTTGCATCACTGGGTATGTTCATTTATAATATGAAGGCAGCGAAGAAATCATGATCTTTGCTGCTTTTTGTATGTGAAGAGAAAAAACAAAAACCTGACCAAAAGTGTCGAGAATATAATGAACAACTATTGATTTCATGTGAAAGAGTGGATATAATGAGTTCAAAAGCGAGTGAAAGACAGCTTGAATAACAGAAAGAAAAATAAAGGATATAAATAAAACAGACCAATGAGGAGGTTTATGGTAACAATGAAAGTCGGAAACGATATTTATTATGTAGGTGTCAATGATCATCAGGTAGATTTGTTTGAAGGACAGTATGATGTTCCGAACGGTATGTCTTACAACTCTTATGTGATTATGGACGAAAAGATTGCAGTTATGGATACTGTAGATGCGCATTTTGCAGAAGAGTGGCTTGGCAATGTGGCAAAAGTGCTGAATGGTGCAAAGCCGGATTATCTGGTCGTACAGCATATGGAACCGGATCATGCAGCCAATATCGAGAATTTTGTCAAAGCCTATCCGGAGGTAACTGTTGTAGCCAATACTAAGACTTTTACCATGATGGAGAACTTTTTCAGAGGTATGGATCTCGGTGACAGAAAACTGGTAGTTGCTAATGGTGAAAGCCTGACACTTGGCAAACATGTACTTACATTTGTATTTGCACCGATGGTACACTGGCCGGAAGTTATGGTTACCTATGATAGCACAGACAAGGTTCTGTTTTCCGCAGACGGATTTGGTAAATTTGGTGCGCTTGATGTAGAAGAGGACTGGGACTGCGAAGCACGTCGTTACTATATTGGAATTGTTGGAAAATACGGTCCGCAGGTTCAGAAACTCCTCAAAGCTGCTTCTACACTGGATATTCAGACGATCTGTCCACTGCATGGACCGATCCTGACAGAAAACCTGGGACATTATATCGAGAAGTATGACATTTGGTCTTCTTATAAAGTAGAGAGCGAAGGCGTTGTTATCGCTTATTCATCTGTATATGGAAATACGAAGAAAGCAGTCGAAGTTCTGGCACAGAAGCTGGAAGAAAAAGGCTGCCCGAAAGTTTCTGTATTTGACCTTGCAAGAGATGACATGGCAGAAGCAGTTGAAGACGCTTTCCGTTATGGCAAGCTGGTTCTTGCAACCATTACATACAATGCAGATATTTTCCCGTTCATGAAAACATACATCGATCATCTGACAGAAAGAAACTATCAGAACCGTACAATTGGTTTGATCGAAAACGGAAGCTGGGCTCCGAATGCAGCCAAGGTTATGAAAGCAGAATTCGAAAAGAGCAAAAATATCACATGGCTTGATACAACCGTTAAGATCATGTCTTCACTGAGTGAGGAGAATATGGAACAGCTGGATCAGATGGCTGAAGAACTGTGCAAATAATAAAATAAAAAAGTTGCTTCCTGTAGAATACGAGATCCGGAGAAAACAGGCGGAAATTGTATTTCTGCAGGGATTTTTTTATGAATCCTATTGACAAAAATTCTCATTTATCATAGGGTTAGTTTATGCGTACTAAATGAGAAAAAGTATCAATAACAGGGAAAGGTAAGAGGAAAGCAGATATGACATCATTACGTGAATTACCGATCGGAAAAACTGCGACAATACGCTCTGTCGGAGGAGAGGGCGCGCTGAGACAACATTTCCTGGATATGGGGCTGATTCCAAAAGGAGAAGTTACCATGGTGAAATATGCACCAATGGGAGATCCTATGGAATTACGTATTCATAGCTATGAACTGACATTGCGTCTGGCAGATGCAGAAAAAATAGAGATAGAGAATATTCGTGATGCTGTTGAGCCATCAGAAGGAAAGGCAGCACACAAAAAAGATATTTCTAAAGCAATCCCACATCCTGGTCTTGGTGAGGGTGGTAAATATCATATTAAAGAAAACGAACATCCGCTTCCGGACAGTGAAATACTGACCTTTGCACTTGCCGGAAACCAGAACTGTGGAAAAACAACACTGTTTAACCAGCTGACAGGTTCCAGTCAGCATGTCGGAAACTTTCCAGGAGTTACCGTAGACAGAAAAGACGGAAACATCCGTGGCAGAAGTAATACACTTGTGACTGATCTTCCGGGAATTTATTCCATGTCCCCGTATTCCAGTGAAGAGATCGTGACCAGAAATTTCGTGCTGGACGAACACCCAAAGGGAATCATCAATATTGTAGATGCAACCAATATAGAGCGAAATCTTTATCTGACCATGCAGCTGATGGAACTGGATATTCCGATGGTCCTGGCATTGAATATGATGGATGAAGTCCGGGAAAACGGAGGTTCCATTCTGGTAAACCAGATGGAAGAGATGCTGGGAATCCCGGTCATTCCGATTTCAGCAGCCAAGAATGAGGGAATTGATGAGTTGGTTCAGCATGCACTTCATGTGGCAAAATATCAGGAAAAACCACAGATTATCGATTTTTGCGATGCTAATGAAGATGGCGGAGCAGTACATAGATGCCTCCATGCGATCATGCATCTGATCGAAGACCATGCCAAAGCAGCAAGAATCCCGGTTCGCTTTGCAGCAGCAAAACTTGCGGAAGGTGATCAGCTGCTCATGGACAGTCTGAATCTGGATCAGAACGAGAAAGAAATGCTGGAGCATATTGTTAAACAGATGGAAACTGAACGTGGTCTGGACAGAGCAGCAGCAATCGCACATATGCGTTTTGATTTTATTGAAAAAGTCTGTGATGAAACGGTTGTGAAAGCAAAAGAAAGTAAAGAACATCTTCGCAGTATGAAAATCGATAAGATCCTTACGGGAAAATACACGGCTATTCCATGTTTTATCGGTATTATGGGTCTGGTGTTTTTCCTGACATTCAGTGTGATCGGTGCGTTTCTCCAGAATATTCTGGACATGGGAATCACAGCACTCGGAAATATCGTTGATCATTGGATGACGGCTGCTGGTGTGAATGATGTACTGCATTCACTGGTTATGGATGGGGTATTTAATGGAGTAGGAAGTGTATTGAGTTTCCTTCCGGTAATCGTAACCCTGTTTTTCTTTCTCTCCTTGTTGGAGGACAGTGGATACATGGCACGAGTTGCCTTTGTTATGGACAAGCTGCTTCGAAAGATCGGACTTTCCGGAAGAAGCATCGTGCCGATGCTGGTCGGATTTGGATGTACGGTACCAGGGGTTATGGCGAGCCGTACGCTTCCATCTGAACGAGACCGTAAGATGACGATCTTACTGACACCATTTATGAGCTGTTCGGCAAAACTTCCGATTTATGCATTTTTTACGGCAGCATTTTTTCCGGATCACGGTGCGATCGTGATGATCGCGTTGTACTTCGGTGGCATCATCATGGGAATTCTGATGGCGCTGCTGATGCGAAAAACATTGTTCAGTGGTGAGGCAGTGCCTTTTGTTATGGAATTACCGAACTACCGTATGCCGGGTGCGAAGAATGTAGGACATCTTCTCTGGGATAAAGCAAAAGATTTCCTGCAGAGAGCGTTTACCGTTATTTTCATGGCGACACTGGTGATCTGGTTCCTGCAGACATTCAATACACATCTGAGCATTGTAACAGATTCCAAAGACAGTATTCTGGCAATGGTGGCAAGTGTGATTGCTCCGATCTTCAAACCAATGGGATATGGAGACTGGAGGATTTCCACAGCTCTGATCACTGGATTTATGGCAAAAGAGAGCGTAGTATCAACACTTTCTATCCTGTTTGGAAATACTGCAGCTTTGCTTGGAAGTATTACATCACTTTCCGCAGCGAGTCTTCTGGCTTTTTGTCTGCTGTATACACCTTGTGTGGCAGCTATTGCTTCAATCAAACGTGAACTTGGTGGCAAATGGGCAATTTTTGTTGTGCTTGCCCAGTGCGTGATCGCATGGCTGGTTTCTTTTGCGGTTTATCTGGTGGGAGGATTGTTCTTCTGACGACTGACATTCAGCGCCAGCCCCATTTCCCCGAGCAGAAATACAATGGAAGTACCTCCGTAACTGATGAAGGGGAGAGTAATTCCGGTGTTGGGAATGGTATTGGTAACGACGGCAATATTCAGAATAACCTGAATCGCCAGATGCCCCATGATTCCGGCAGCGATCATGGCACCGGAAAGTTCCTGACAGTTCATGGAGATGACACAGAGTCTCCAGAGCAGCAGGGCAAAAATAAGAATCAGGATGATGGCACCTGTCAATCCCATTTCTTCGCATATAATTGAAAAGATCATATCATTCTGGGCTTCGGGAACGAAGCCCAGTTTTTGTATGCTGTTGCCAATGCCTCTGCCAAAAAGGCCGCCGCTTCCGATAGCGTAAAGTCCCTGGATCGTCTGAAATCCTTTTTCATATTTTTCCGGTTCACGCCAGATTGCGAGACGTTCCAGACGATAGCTTTCCGCAGCAAGAAAGATTGCGATAAAACCGATGCCGGCTCCACCAAGTGCTGCAAACTGTATATAGCGAGGGCTGGCAGCGAAAATCAGGATAACTCCGATTCCCAGGATGATGATGGCAGTACTCAGGTTGTTAGAGCCAACAAGGCCTACGATTGGAAGCAGTGTGAGCATAGTGCGGCACATAAACCAGAACCCGTCTGTTCGTTTATGGGATCTTTCAATCTGCCAGGTCAGAAAAAGCACAACGGAAACTTTGGCAAACTCAGAAGGCTGGAAAGAAAGTGGACCGAGATTCAGCCAGCGCTTTGAACCGTTGATCTCCTGTCCGAAAAGCAGAACGGCGGTGGACAAGAGCATGGAAAGCAGGTAGGCGGCCGGTGCAAGACGGACGAAAAAGTGATAGTCAATGGAAGAAACCAGATACATGGTACCAAGTCCGAGAGCTGTGGCAAAAAGTTGTTTCTTAAAATAATAGGCAGAGTCGTGAAAACGCACTCTGCCATTATATTCACTGGCGCTGAAAAGAATGAGCAGTCCAAAAGCAGCCAGAATAAGAACAAGAGTCAGCATGATCGAATCTGCTTGATGTGTAGAATGGGGTTGTTTGTCCTGTGACATGGCAGACTCCGAGAGGCTTTTATTTAAAGGTATAGATATAATTCAAAAAATATGCATGAGGGATTGTACAAAAAGAGCTGTGTGTTATAATTTACAATATACTAAATAAAGGGGGATACATATTCATTGTCTGATGTTGCAGGGTTTGCGTCTTCATTTCTTTCAGCAGCAGAATAAAGAATATGCCCCAAAGCTCTGTTGAAGTAACAGAGCTTTTTGAAAATCTATGGAAGACGAGGAGTATTTATGTCCTATATAGAAAATCTGGAAAAGCAGTTGTTTGAGATGCAGGATCTGAAATATCGGGATTTCCACAGTAAATTATTGCCGGGTATTGACAGGGAAACCATTATAGGAATCCGTACACCGATGCTCCGCAAGTTTACAAAAGAATTTGCAGAGACACTGGAAGCAGAACTTTTTCTGAAGGATCTGCCACACCGATATTATGAAGAGAATAATATGCATATGATGATCATAAGCTGGATCAAAGACTATGAGGTGTGCCTGAAAGAAGTGAAAAAACTGCTTCCATATGTAAATAACTGGGCAACCTGTGACCTTCCGGCACCAAAGTGTTTTGCGAAGCATAAAGAAGAGCTGCTTCCGGAAATCAGAAACTGGATCTCATCGGGAGAAACTTATACGATTCGTTATGGAATCGGTATGCTGATGAATCTTTATCTGGAGGAAGATTTCAGACCGGAATATCTGAAGCTGGCAGCAGATATACGGTCTGAAGAATATTATGTAAACATGATGATCGCCTGGTATCTTGCTACGGCCCTTGCAAAGCAATGGGAGGCAACCATTCCGTATATCGAGGAACGATGTCTGCCGGAATGGGTACACCGTAAGGCCATCCAGAAGGCGGTGGAGAGCTACCGGATCACACCAGAGCAGAAGGCATATTTAAAGAGTTTCAGATAGAAGGAATAAGTGAAATCAATCCTCATCTACCCAAACTGGCAGAGGAAGATTATTTTCCAGCGCATGTTTGATTTCAGAGTAGTATTCTACTTTGTGATGGACATGTGCTGAATCACGAATTTACTTTTATATAAAATTCTTGACTTCAAGTATACTTGAAGTGCTAATCTTTGTAAAGAGAAGTAAATATATTCGTATTGGGAGGAAAAGAATATGTACACTGCGTCTAAAGAAAGATACACAACCATGGAATACGATCATTGTGGAAACAGTGGTCTGATGCTGCCAAAGGTGTCACTGGGATTATGGCATAACTTTGGAGACACCGCAAATTTTGAAAATATGAGAAAGCTTTGTTTTACGGCTTTTGATAGTGGAATCACACAGTTTGACCTGGCAAATAATTATGGTCCGGAACCAGGAAGTGCAGAAAAGAACTTTGGCCGCATTCTGAAAGAAGACCTGGGCGTTTATCGTGATGAGCTGATCATTACAACAAAAGCCGGATATGAGATGTGGGATGGCCCTTATGGGAACTGGGGAAGCCGCAAGTATCTTCTTGCCAGCCTGGATCAGAGTCTGAAACGTATGGGCCTTGATTATGTAGATATTTTTTATCATCACAGAATGGATCCGGATACACCGCTTGAAGAGACCATGGGTGCACTGGCAAGTGCAGTACAGAGCGGCAAGGCAATTTATGTCGGACTTTCCAATTATGATGGAGAGACATTAAAGAAGGCTACTGCAATTCTGAAGGATCTGCATTGTCCGTTTGTCATCAATCAGAACCGTTATTCTATTTTTGATCGAACAGTAGAGAAGAATGGTCTGAAAAAGGCAACTGCTGAGCTGCAAAAGGGTCTGATCACATTCAGCCCGCTTGCACAGGGACAGCTGACTGACCGTTACCTGCATGGAATCCCGGAAGACAGCCGTATCCGTACCGACGGCAGATTCCTTAAAGAAAGTACTTTGGATGAACACAGACTAGATCAGATCCGTAAGCTGAATGAGCTGGCAGCACAGCGAGGAGAAAAGCTTGCAGATATGGCACTTGCATGGCTTCTGCAGCAGAAAGAAGTGACCAGTGTTCTGATTGGTGCATCCAAGACACAGCAGATTCTGGATAACATAAAAGCAATTTCCAGTGCACCGCTCACTGAGGAAGAACTGAAACTGATTGATGAGATCTCATTAAATTGAAGAGCCAACTCTGGAAGAAAAAGCAAAGATGGACAAAGAGTATAACATCTGGAAGATCGGAACCATTATTGCGACGATCATTGCACTTGGAATTTATATTATTCCGGTGCTCTTCTGAGAGATAAATAAGTAAGACATACCACATAAATCCCCCGCATACACTGTAAAAACGGTGTCTTCGGGGGATTTTTCTTTGAAGGATTATATCGAAGAACGTGCAGTGGAGATTGCACATTACATAATAGAAACAAAAGCGACAGTACGACAGACGGCGAAAAAATTTGGGATTAGTAAGAGTACAGTACATAAAGATGTAACAGACCGGCTGATTCAGATCAATCCGGCACTGGCGGGAGAGGCACGTAAGATTCTGGATGTGAATAAAGAAGAACGTCACATCCGTGGCGGACTTGCTACCCGGGAGAAATATCTGCATATGCATCATTGAAAACAGCAAAATGGAAGATGCTCAGGAACAGTTAAGAATATACGCATAAAAGTATAAAAAAGAAGCAGCTGGATCACAGCTGCTTCAGTACGTCTAACAATCGTGTATTATCTTCAGGCATCATGATGCAGAACCGGACAAATTCTCCGTCCAGGCACTGGAAAGAAGAACAGTCACGAATCATCAGCCCTTTTTTGATGCAGGCTTCAAATACATCTGCGGAAGTCAGGCCTTCTTTCTGGATTTTCAGAAGGATAAAGTTTGCATATGCCGGATAGACCTTGAAGATTGGAAGTTTTTTTAATTCGGTTTCCATCCGGTCACGTTCACCGAGGATCAGCTCACGTGTCCTGCGGAAATAGTCATGGTCAAGGAGCATTTTTTTTCCGGCAAAAGCACCGAGACTGTTCAGGGACCATGGTGTCTGCTTTTCTTTCATCTTAGCCAGAAATTCTCTGTTTCCTGTGATTCCATAGCCGAGACGCATGCCTGGTGCTGCATAGAATTTGGAAACACCGCGCAGAACCATCAGATTTGTAAATTCTCTGGTCAGAGGAACCGCTGTTACTGCATTGATGTCCGGTGCAAATTCCACGTATGTTTCGTCAATCATGACAAAAATATTTTTTCCAGAACAGAACGCAATCAACTTTCTCAAATCTTCCTGCATGATCGCAGAAGAAGTCGGATTATTCGGATTACAGATGATCAGGAAATCATAGCCTTTTTCCAGTGTTTTACACAGATCATCCACATCCAGACTAAAGTTACGTTCTTCCTGTAGATGATAATATTCCTGTGTGCTTCCGGAGAAAGAAAGTTCTCTGGAATATTCGGAATAAGTCGGTCCGAGGATCAGTGTATGCTTTGGTGCACGCTCCTGGATAAGCAGGGAGATCAACTCGCTGGAGCCATTTCCCGGAAGAATAAATTCTGCAGGAATCTGACAGTATGCAGCAATCGTATTTCGGAGGCTGACATAATCTCTGTCTGGATAAGAAGAAAACAGATCTATATTTTCTGCAATTTCTTTTTTGACAGAAGCAGAAAGACCAAGTGGATTGACGTTTGCTCCGAATTTAACGATATCTTCTTTATTCAAATGATAGTAAGCGCAAATTTTTTCTATATCACTTCCGTGAAAAACCATTTTAGTAGTCATTGGTATACACTCCTTTTTTCGCTATTTACTATAATAAAGCATGGAAGCGATTTTTACAATAGACAACCGACAGGGATGTGTTATACTAAAGAACATGAGTATTTAAAGCAAAGTCGTCGTTAAGACGATTTCGATGTTTAACAGAAATATATGATAAGGACAGGAGAAACAGATATGAAACTGCAGATGGTACAGAATGCGTTAAAACAGAAAAATATCAAATATGAATATACAGAAGAAGATGACTGTGGAAGTCTTGATTTCATGTTTCGCGGACTTCGTTTTCATGTGTGGGAATATCACGATGAAGTCTGGGGAGCAGAGACAAATATCTATGAAGCAGGCAGAAGCCAGGATATCGAGGGCGATTACGAAAAAGAAATTGCTGCAGAGATTCTGTCATGGCCGGATATGATTAATAATTAAACAGGAGACAGATAATATGAAACTGATGAACATTGCCGATGAAGGCGCACAGTATAAATGGCAGCTGTATGACTTATACGATAAGGCGTTTCCAGAGCAGGAAAAAAAGCCACTCCAGGTTATGGAACAGCTGGCTGCTGATGGAAAGATGGAAATGCTTGCGTTGGTCGATGAGGATGAATTTGCAGGTCTGGCGATCAATCTAATCGATGAAGAGCAGAATCGGGCTCTTCTGGACTATTATGCAATCGCACCTGAGAAACGAAATGGTGGTTATGGAAGCAAAGGTCTGGAAGTGCTTCTGGAGCGCTTTAAAAATTATAAATATATTTTTGAGATTGAAACACAGGATGAAAAAGCAGAGAATGCAGAAGAACGTAAGAGAAGAAAAGCGTTTTATCTGCGAAATGGTCTTAAAGAGACCGGTCTGTTTGTAAATGTTTATGATACAGATTTTGAACTTCTCACGCCGGATGGAGAGTTGACTTTCTGGGAATATGTGGATTTTCTCAGAGAAGTTATGTACGAAGAATATGTGGAAATTCTTCGGCCTACACTGATTGCGATGAAGAAGAAATAATAAATAACAAAAGAAGTTGAGGACAGGGAACGTGGGAGAAAAAGTGATATTAGTTTATCTGTTAGTATGTTTTTTTGTATTTCTGGCAGGATTTGTAGATTCGATTGCCGGCGGTGGGGGACTGATCTCTCTTCCGGCATATATGATCGCCGGATTGCCGGTACATACTGCGATTGCAACAAATAAAATGAGCAGCTTCATGGGGACTTCTGTTGCAACTTACCATTATATGAAAAAGGGCTTTATGAAGTGGAAAATATGTATTCCGGCAATTTTTGGTGCGATTGCCGGGTCCTGGATGGGGTCTCATCTTGCATTACTCATTTCAGACAGAGTTCTCAAAATAGCAATGGTGATCGTTTTGCCGGTAATCTTATTTTATGTTCTCAGAAGCAAAGCACTGCAGGGGAATGACGAAAATACTACAGATGCAGTCAATGGAATGCTGATCTTTAAATGCATTCTGATCGCAGTGGTAATCGGTATTTATGACGGAATTTATGGACCGGGAACAGGCACGTTCCTGATGCTTCTTTTTACAGGATTCTGCCATATGACACTGAATGATGCAGCGGGAACAACGAAGGCAATCAATCTTACAACCAATATTACGGCACTGGTTGTGTTTTTGATCAATGGTAAGGTACTCCTGCCACTGGGAATTGCTGCGGGCTGCTGTAATATGGCAGGAAACTATCTTGGAAGTCACAGTTTTACATCAAATGGTCATAAGATCGTGAAACCGGTCATGATCGTCGTGATCGTAATTTTCTTTATCAAAGTAGTAACAGAATTGGTTTAATAGTGAAAGCCAGGGTTTAATAGCCCTGGCTTTTGATGTATTCGTAGGTTCGCTGACAGTTATTGTGATCGATATAAGCAAAATATTCTTTGCGCATTTCGGCGTATTTCTGTTTTTCCTGAAAGCCGTTTTCAGCATAATCTTTGATCAGATGAACGAGATCTTCCTGCTCTGTGCAACGGTCGCCGAACAGATCATTTTCCATATTGAGGTAACTTCCATTAGTCCTGTTATAGTCGTCCACATCAAATTGATAGAACAGAACGGGTTTTCCCTGATAATAAACATCCCAGCAGGCACTGGAGTAATCCGTGATCATCATGGAACACCGCATGAGAAGCTGGTTCAGAGGCATGGAATCAAAGGAATACAGCTCAATCTGAGAGTCTTCGGAATGGAAAGTGCTGATAAATTCCTGTAGTTTCGGATGAATATAAAACAGCAGTTTCAGTTCATGTGCTTTCAGATAATCCTGAAGTTCCTGATTGCTCAGGAGAGAAGCATAATGTTGATAATAACTGCTCTGTTGGAAAATTTCATCATTCTGACCTTCCAGCCAGGAACGCCAGGTTGGCATAAGCAGAATGACAGGATGAGCAGGATCTGAAGTATCCCTGAGACCATCCCAGCGGGCAAGTCCGGTTACCGGAACTTTATCCGGGTTATATCCCATGCGGTTTACGATAATATTCTTTTCGAATTCTGATGATGCAGTAAAATAATCAACGGAAGACGAAGAGTCAACGCTGAAAAGACTATCAACGTTTTTGAGAGCCAAAACACCATGCTGCAGAAAATATAATTTTTGTTTGTTGAGTGTTCGGGTCACAGGGTTTGGCATAGGCTTCCATGCATAGGCGTGGTGTCTTCCATCCGGAGAGATTAGAAGATCAGCGCACAGCAGATACAGGATATGGCGAAAACTCAAGGCAGGAATGATGTTTTTTCGATATTGCTGCATATAATCCCACTGAGGAGATTTTTTATCCAGTATAAAAAATACATTGTCTTTCTTATTTTTCATACAGTATTCAAAAAAATAAAAACCGTTTTCCTGAGCTGTGATGCAGAATTTCTCATACACAAGCCACATGTGTTTTTCCTTCAGAGAACGACCAAATAGTTTTGCAATACCAAAGGCTGTCAGCTCTTTGATTCTGAAAGTCAGATGATCCTGTTTCTGCCAGCGGCGGCAGCGCAGAAGAAAGCTGTGAGAAGCGCCTCCCATAGGAAAGAAAAGAGTTTCTTCATTTCGCACAAAATGTCTGCCGAGAAGCAGAGAAAGGCGTATGCGGCTAGTGAAAACAGGAGTGTAAGTGTCATTAGAATCCTGGATTGTCAGCTTCCAGTCACCATCATAGTTTTCAAGTTTATCTGTGTTGATTGGACAAACCAGACTTTTTCCAACAGGATAGAAGGCAACTGGATGACAGAAGTTCAGCCAGGCATTCTGAAAGCGAAGCTCACCCTGAAGTGTTTCGGGTTTTTTAGGACAATTCAAAAACAGAAGAATCTGAGAATGTCTGATTTTAATCTTGGTAATAGAAATCTGTTTTTCCATAAAAACTCCTTGAAGAATTTGATAATAATAAAATTATACAGAAGTATACATTTATTTGCAAGGAAATCGCAAATGCTTCTGACTGCACTTCATTGACAAAAACCTTGAGTCTGAGATAGAATGGTTACTGTTCACAGATGTTATGGAATGATGAAAGTATATAAAATCAGGAAGGAAAATGGAATGGAACAAACCATTAAATTTACGAAAAAAAACACGTTGGCGGTGAAGGGAATCGCGATTTCTTTCCTGCTGTGTTATCATTGCTTTTCGCAGACTGCCAGAATGGGTGGGGCAGAAGTGAGTTTTTGGCCGCTTCCACAGAATCTAGCAATGCTGATCAGCTTATGCATGGTGCACTGCGTAGGGATGTTTGCATTTTTGTCCGTATATGGGCTGACACTCTCTATGAAGTCAAAATATCCGGAATATGATTTTGATGGTCATACAGCAACTTTGTTTGTTTTAAAAAGATATGTAAAGCTTGTATTAACGTTTTTAGTTCCATTTGTATTTTGTGTGGGCGTGACTTTTGTTACAGATACCTTCCGTTATCCGGCCGGAATGTTTGCTAATATTATCAGTATCATTATGGATTTCTTTGGTGTGGGTCATATGTTTGGGGGCAGAATGCTGGTTAGTACCTGGTGGTATTTGAGCCTTGAGGTGCTGCTGATCTTTTTCCTTCCGGTAGCGCTTCAAATCTACAGAAAATACAGCTGGCTTATTGTGATGCTGTTCCTTCTTCCGGGCAGTTTCCTGATAGAAAAGCATGTACATCTGACAAAATATCTTTTTATCGTACCGCTTGCGATATGTTTTGCTGATCAACAGGTCTTTGAGAGACTGAAAAGCTGGAAACCGCTTAAGAGCCAGGCGTTGAGCAAATTTTTAAAATTTGTTGTCAGTACAGGTATGATTCTGGCATTATTGATGCTCTGGAACAGTCGTTGGGCGTTGGAACGTTTTGAATTTATGCTGAATGGTCTTATTCCGGTTGCAATCATTTACTGGGCGTATGAATTTTTGCTGGATATTCCCGGACTTCATCAGTTGCTGGAATTTCTTGGAAAATACTCAGCAACAGTATTCTATATCCATACCTTTATAAGAACATTATGGCTGAGAGATTTTACTTATTCACTTGGACATGCAGCAGTGATCTGGCTGTTCCTGATGGGAAGCAGTATTCTGATTGCGGTATTTCTTGATGTTGTGAAGAAACTCATTCATTACGAGAAAATTTCAAATGTAGTCATAGATGGTTTTATAGGATGGGCTGACAGAACTTTATGGTGAGAATACTACCAAAAATGCAGTATCATAAGAGAGTATAGAAACTCTGCAATATGATGCTGCATTTTGTTTTATAACTGTGAGAGAATTGAATTGTTAAAGCTTTTCCTTAATCTCTTCACAGATATGGCGGCTGTGTTGATTATCCTTGAACTGAAGATATTCGTGACGTTTTAGTTCATACTCTGGTTTCAGACGGAAGTCGTTTAAAACGGTTTCCTTCAGAAGTTCCATAAGCTGCTCCTCGGTTTCGGCACGGTCTCCAAACAGTTCCGTTTTCATATCTATGTAACTGCCGTGAGCTTCGTTATATTTATCAAGGTCAAATTGATAAAACAAAGTTGGTTTATCCTGATATAAGACATCCCAGCATACACTGGAGTAATCTGTGATAAGCATACGGCATCTCATGAGCATTTCATTGACAGCAACTTCTCCAAAAGAGATCAGATGGATACGATCGCTGACTGCCTTAAAGTTATCGGAGTATTCCTGGAATTTAGCATGCAGATAAAAATTGACCTGTAAATCATATTTTTCCAAAAGCTGACTAAAATGACTGGAATTCAAAAGAGCCATATAGTGGCGGAAGTAATCACTTTCCTCAAAATCTTTATCCGGAACGGAATCCAGCCAGCTTCGCCAGGTTGGCATGATCAGTATCTCACGATTTCCGTTAGAAGTATCCTCAAGAACATCCCAACGGGGAAGACCTGTATTGATAACTTCGTCCGGCTCATAGCCAAAATTATCAACGATCGTCTGTTTTTCCTGATTGGTGGATACTACAAAGAGGTCGCAGCCGCCACGCATACCTTTGCTGTAAAAGGCATCAACTCTTTTCAGGGCGATAACGCCGTGCTGAAGAAAGACGAATTTCTTCTTGCGCAGATAGCGGTTGAAAATACTGTGACGACACTGCATTGCATAGGTGTGGTATCTGGAGTCAGAGCTGACAATCAGATCAGCAGCCTGTGTATAGATCATGTGTCGGATGGACATAAAATTGATCACATTCTTTTTGTAAGGATCTACTTTATAATGATCAGGAGAATCTTTTGATATTATATAGTAGATTTTTTTATGCAGATAAGCTTCTTCGTTTTCGTCCATGCAGTGTTTGAAGAAGTAATATCCATTATCCTGAGCCATGGAAGCAAATTTTTCACTAACCAGGCAGATGTGTTTTTTGTTCCAGTAGGATTTTGCGAGGCGATAAAGGAATATTGCAGTAAATTCCTTGAAAATGATATCGAGTCCGTCGTAGTTCCCTTTATTTCGGTAAACAAAAGCAAGTGTTTTCTTTCCGGTATAGTAAGGATAGAAGAAAAATCCATTGTCAGTCTTGTAGGAACCATTGTAAAGGAATTTCTGGAACATACGTTGTTTTGTATCCATTGATATGGAAATGTGGTTTGTCTTGTTGTTGCCCTGGTTGTATAGGAGAACGTTGACATCCCAGTAGAGACTTTTCCAGTCAACTTTATTTAGATCAAGTGAAATCTTTATACGAAGAAGATTTCCGCGTTTGTTGGTGCTTAGAGTGGTGAAGTCGTAAGTAACTGCATCCTCTGCAAGTTTGTTTCTGAAAGACAGCTCGGTTTTTACATATTCATGATACCCGGTTTCCAGGTCGTAACAAATTTTTAATTTGCCGCCGTTCATTTTCAGGCTGCGCAGAGAACAGTAATGAGTCTGGGCCAGATATTTGTTGCGGCTGCAGAGATGAATACAGAGATTATCTTTGGAATCAGCACTGAGTACGCCAATGTACTCTGTTGGGCGGATGGCGGAATCCTCATCAAAATAGATTTCCTCAGTAAAGAGATGAAAGTTGTTCCACGGAGCAGCTTTCTGACTCTTATCCTTTAATAGAAAAAGTTCGGCTTTCTGATCATGGACTCCGAGAATATAAATTCGAAATTCTTTGCTGCGTCTGAACTCAAAATGAGATCTTAAAGAAGAAAGGTTCAGAATCAGTGAGGTATCAGATATGGAAAAGTCCAATGGTGCAGGCTCAGAAAACTCTGTTTCCTTTATTATAATAGAAAGATCTTCGTAATTATCGAAAGAAAAGTCCTTAACTGTCAATATAGCTTTATCCGCTGAAATAGAAGAGACTTCCACAGAAACAGTTCCGTTCGGATTCTTGTGATTCAAAGATGAAAGTGTTTGGTTATCTGGTATCATAATTCCTCCAAGGTAAATAAGTATTGTAATTATATTCTGTTAAACTTTAAAAGGATATACATTTTTAACAAGTAATACAATCATAACATAATCTTAATAAATTTTAAATATTTTCTGTAAAAGTAAATTTACTTTTTGGTTATATTAAAGATGCAGAAAAAGTTAAAAAAGGTATTGACACACGTGGAAAAGTGTGATATTTTAATACAGAACGCTGCCGAAGACAGTAGGTGCCGAAAGGCATAAGGATTAAAACGCCTACCGAGGACTAAGTATTCTATTTAAGATTACAGAGACCTTACTGTCATGCAGTAAGGCTTTTTTTATGTTTTGACGCGGCGGTATATCAAAATCTATAAGGAGGTGTACCATTTATGGCAAAAGTAGAACTGAAACAACCAATCGTAGAAGAAATCGCAAACAGCATTAAAGACGCACAGGCAGTAGTACTTGTTAACTACAGTGGTCTTACAGTTGAACAGGATACAATTCTGCGTAAGGAGTTAAGAGAAGCTGGTGTTCAGTATAAAGTATACAAAAACACTATGATGAACCGTGCTTTTGCAGGAACAGCATGTGAAAGCCTTTGCCCACATCTGGAAGGAACAAACGCTCTGGCTATTTCCGCAACAGATGCTACAGCACCGGCAAGAATCCTTGCTAAATATGCAAAACAGTTCCCAGCTCTTGAGCTGATCGCAGGTGTAGTTGAAGGTAACTACAACGATCAGGCTGGAATCCAGGCACTGTCCCAGGTTCCGTCCAGAGAAGAACTTCTTGGAAAACTTCTTGGAAGTATCCAGTCTCCTATCACAAACTTCGCTCGTGTGCTTAATCAGATCGCAGAGGCACAGGGTGGCGCTGATACAGAGGCAGCCGCTGAGTAAATCCCAGCATTATTAAAACAAATCTTAAAAAATGGAGGAAAATTAAAATGGCAAAATTAACAACAGAAGAATTTATTGCAGCAATCAAAGAATTATCTGTATTAGAATTAAATGAACTCGTAAAAGCTTGCGAAGAAGAATTCGGTGTATCCGCAGCAGCAGGTGTTGTAGTAGCAGCAGCTGGAGCAGCTGGAGAAGCAGCTGAAGAAAAAGATGAGTTCGACGTAGAACTTACAGAAGTTGGACCGAACAAAGTAAAAGTTATCAAAGTTGTTCGTGAAGTTACCGGTCTTGGACTGAAAGAAGCTAAAGCAGTAGTTGACGGTGCTCCGAAAGCTCTTAAAGAAGGCGCATCCAAAGCAGAAGCTGAAGACATCAAAACAAAACTTGAAGCAGAAGGCGCTAAGGTTACACTTAAATAATTCTGTTAAAGATGAGAATTGGATGGAGACACCCTGCGGTGTCTCCATATTTTTTTGGATAAATTTACAAAAAACTGGTTGACAGGCAGAGACCGCTATGCTATAGTGAAGAATGCTATATTATGGCAAGGATATGCCTGTTTATCTCAAACCGTAAACAGGAGCATTTTGTAAAATAAATAAAAAAACAGGGGTGAAACGTCAATGGAAAAAAACAGAATTCGTTCTGTAAAAACTGGAAAAAGCATGCGCATGAGCTACCAGAGACAAAAAGAAGTTCTGGAAATGCCGAATTTGATTGAAGTCCAGAAAGATTCCTATAAGTGGTTTCTCGATGAGGGCCTCAAAGAAGTGTTTGATGATATTTCTCCGATCGCGGATTATGGCGGAAAGTTTAGCCTGGAATTCATCGATTTCACGTATGACGCTAAAGATGCAAAATATACCATCGCACAGTGTAAAGAACGTGACGTAACTTACGCGGCACCTTTGAAGGTTCGCGTGCGACTGATCAATAAAGAAACAGAGGAAATCAACGAACACGAGATCTTCATGGGAGATCTTCCGTTAATGACAGAAACAGGTACTTTTGTTATTAATGGTGCTGAGCGTGTTATCGTCAGCCAGTTGGTACGTTCCCCTGGAATTTATTACGCAATTGCACATGATAAACTTGGTAAGAGACTGTTTTCCAGTACTGTTATTCCGAACAGAGGTGCATGGCTGGAATATGAAACAGATTCCAATGATGTATTCTATGTACGTGTGGACAGAACCCGTAAGGTTCCGATCACTGTGCTGATTCGTGCCCTTGGTATCGGCACCAATGCAGAAATCGTAGAATTATTCGGTGAAGAGCCGAAGATCCTTGCAAGTTTTACCAAGGATACATCTACCAATTATCAGGAAGGTCTTCTTGAACTGTATAAGAAGATCCGTCCGGGTGAGCCTCTTGCAGTAGAGAGTGCAGAGAGTCTTATCATGGCTATGTTCTTCGATCCGAGAAGATATGACCTTGCCAAGGTCGGCCGTTATAAATTTAATAAGAAACTTCATTTTAATAAACGTATTGTAGGACATAAGCTCGGAGAAGCTGTTGTTGATCCGTCTACAGGAGAAATCCTTGCAGAGGAAGGCACAAACGTAACAATCGAGCTTGCAGACAAGATTCAGAATGCAGCAGTACCATTTGTATGGATTCAGGGTGAAGAACGTAAGATCAAAGTTCTTTCCAGCATGATGGTTGATATTACAGCTCATGTAGATCTTGACTGTGATCCAAAAGAACTGGGTGTTACAGAATTAGTATACTATCCGGTGCTTGAAAAAATCCTGGAAGAAAATGATAATCTCGAAGACATCAAAGCCGCTATTAAGAGAGATATCCATGATCTTATTCCGAAGCATATTACCAAAGAAGATATTTTGGCTTCCATTAACTACAATATGCATCTGGAATATGGCATCGGAAATGATGACGATATCGACCATCTGGGTAACCGTCGTATCCGTTCTGTTGGTGAACTCCTTCAGAATCAGTATCGTATCGGTCTTTCCAGACTGGAAAGAGTTGTACGTGAACGTATGACAACTCAGGACACAGAGAGTATTTCTCCACAGTCCCTGATCAATATCAAACCGGTAACAGCAGCAGTTAAGGAGTTCTTTGGTTCATCTCAGCTGTCACAGTTCATGGATCAGAATAACCCTCTTGGTGAGCTGACACATAAGAGACGTCTTTCTGCACTGGGACCTGGCGGTCTGTCACGAGACAGAGCCGGATTCGAGGTACGAGATGTCCACTATTCTCATTATGGACGTATGTGCCCTGTTGAGACTCCTGAAGGTCCTAACATCGGTCTGATCAACTCCCTTGCATCTTATGCAAGAATCAATGAGTATGGATTTATTGAGGCTCCTTATCGTAAAATCGATAAAACAGATCCGTCAAATCCGATCGTAACAGATGATGTTGTATATATGACAGCTGATGAGGAAGATAACTATCATGTAGCTCAGGCAAATGAGCCATTGGATGAAGAGGGACATTTTCTCCACAAAAACGTATCCGGTCGATTCCGTGAAGAGACTCAGGAATATGAGAAACGTATGTTTGATTACATGGACGTATCACCTAAGATGGTATTTTCTGTAGCGACAGCGCTGATTCCTTTCCTTCAGAACGATGATGCTAACCGTGCGCTGATGGGATCCAACATGCAGCGTCAGGCAGTACCGCTTCTTACAACAGAAGCTCCTGTAGTAGGAACTGGTATGGAAACAAAAGCGGCTGTTGACTCAGGTGTATGCGTTCTGGCTAAGAAGTCCGGTACCGTTCTTCGTTCCACATCTACAGATATCAGTATCAAGAATGATGATGGAACAAAAGATGATTATCATCTTACAAAATTCCTCCGCAGTAACCAGAGTAACTGCTACAACCAGAAGCCGATCGTATTCCAGGGTGAACATGTAGAAGCAGGACAGGTTATCGCAGATGGTCCGTCTACTGCAAATGGTGAGCTTGCTCTTGGTAAGAACCCGCTGATCGGATTCATGACATGGGAAGGTTACAACTATGAGGATGCTGTTCTGTTAAGTGAGAGACTGGTACAGAACGATGTCTATACTTCTGTTCATATTGAAGAATATGAAGCAGAAGCACGTGATACAAAACTTGGACCGGAAGAGATCACAAGAGATGTTCCGGGTGTCGGTGATGACGCACTGAAAGATCTGGATGAGCGTGGTATTATCCGTATCGGTGCAGAGGTTCGTGCCGGCGATATTCTTGTTGGTAAAGTTACTCCTAAGGGAGAAACAGAGCTGACAGCAGAAGAACGTCTTCTGCGTGCAATCTTTGGTGAGAAAGCAAGAGAAGTTCGTGATACTTCCCTTAAAGTTCCTCACGGAGAATATGGTATTATCGTAGATGCCAAAGTATTTACAAGAGAGAATGGCGATGAGCTGTCTCCTGGAGTAAATCAGGCAGTACGTATTTATATTGCTCAGAAACGTAAGATTTCTGTTGGTGACAAGATGGCTGGTCGTCATGGTAACAAGGGTGTTGTTTCCCGTGTACTTCCTGTTGAGGATATGCCATTCCTGCCGAACGGACGTCCACTGGATATCGTACTGAACCCACTGGGTGTACCTTCACGTATGAATATCGGTCAGGTCCTTGAAATCCACTTAAGTCTTGCTGCCAAAGCACTTGGATTCAACGTTTCCACACCGGTATTTGATGGTGCGAGTGAAATTGATATCCAGGATACTCTGGAACTGGCAAATGATTATGTAAATATTGAAGATTTTGAAGAATTCCGTGCAAAATATCAGGATACACTTGCACCTGATGTTATGGAATATCTGGATGAACACAAAGATCACAGAGAATTGTGGAAAGGTGTTCCGATTTCCAGAGATGGTAAAGTACAGCTCCGTGACGGACGTACAGGTGAATACTTCGACGGTCGTGTAACAATCGGACACATGCATTACCTGAAACTGCATCATCTGGTTGATGATAAGATCCATGCGCGTTCTACAGGTCCTTACTCACTTGTTACACAGCAGCCTCTGGGTGGTAAAGCTCAGTTTGGTGGACAGCGTTTCGGTGAGATGGAGGTTTGGGCTCTGGAGGCATATGGTGCTTCGTATACACTGCAGGAAATCCTGACAGTTAAGTCCGATGACGTTGTTGGACGTGTTAAGACTTATGAAGCAATCATCAAGGGCGACAATATTCCTGAACCAGGTATCCCTGAGTCCTTCAAAGTTCTTCTGAAAGAACTTCAGTCTCTGGGTCTGGATGTCAAAGTCCTCAGAGATGACAATACAGAAGTACATCTGCTGGAAACAGTAGATTATGGTGATACAGACCTTCGTTCTGTAATCGAAGGTGACAGCAGACATCACAGAGAAGAAGAGTCCTTCGGAAAACATGGTTACACCAAACAGGAATTCGAAGGTGAAGAACTTGTAGATGTTGAAGAGGATGAGGAAGACGATGATGATTTCATTGACTTCGACGAGTCCTACGATGATGAAGACAACGAGTAGAAAGGGGAAAGAATACATGGCAGAATCAACCACATCAAATGAAACATATCAGCCAATGACTTTCGATGCCATCAAGATCGGACTGGCGTCCCCTGAGAAGATCAGAGAGTGGTCCAGAGGTGAGGTAACGAAACCGGAAACCATCAACTACCGTACTCTGAAACCGGAGAAGGACGGACTTTTCTGTGAAAGAATTTTCGGGCCAAGTAAGGACTGGGAGTGCCATTGTGGTAAATATAAAAAAATCCGTTATAAAGGTGTTGTCTGCGACCGATGCGGTGTAGAAGTTACAAAAGCATCTGTCAGAAGAGAACGTATGGGACATATCGAGCTTGCTGCTCCGGTATCCCATATCTGGTATTTCAAGGGTATTCCGTCCCGTATGGGACTGATCCTTGATCTGTCGCCGAGAACATTGGAAAAAGTTTTATACTTTGCTAACTATATCGTACTGGATCCGGCTGATTCCGGACTTCAGTACAAGCAGGTACTTACAGAGAAAGAGTATCAGGATGCTCGTGAAGCATATGGATATAATTTCCGTGTAGGTATGGGAGCAGAATCCATTATGGAACTGCTCAAAGCAATTGATCTTGAAAAAGACGCTGCTGAACTGAAAGCTGAACTTGTTGATGCAACCGGACAGAAACGTGCCAGAATCATCAAGAGACTGGAAGTTGTAGAGTCTTTCCGCGAATCAGGAAACCGACCTGAGTGGATGATCATGACTGCAATTCCGGTTATTCCGCCGGATCTGCGTCCTATGGTACAGCTGGATGGTGGACGTTTTGCAACATCTGACCTGAATGATC
>OLSO01000443.1_pt1 | contig 40876 bp, 36 predicted proteins | sample 1672441 | NCBI WGS metagenome assembly OLSO01 (sample SAMEA3136686, study PRJEB25190) | human gut metagenome | biome: human gut; feature: human-associated habitat; material: faeces | place: Austria | collected 2013 | reverse complement strand
GAGCCGGTTTTGCCGGCTCCTGAAAACATAAGAATTTCGATAGGAGATCGATTAATCATGGCAAGAAAGAAAATTATCGCTGGCAACTGGAAAATGAATATGACTCCGAGTGAGGCAGTTGCTCTGGTTGAGACCTTGAAACCGCTGGTAGCTACCGAGGATGCAGACGTAGTATTCTGCGTACCGGCTATCGATATCGTACCGGTTGTTGAGGCTGTCAAAGGCAGCAACATCCAGGTTGGCGCTGAGAACATGTACTTCGAGGAGAAAGGTGCATATACCGGAGAGATCTCTCCGAACATGCTGGTTGATGCCGGTGTGAAATATGTCATCCTTGGCCATTCCGAGAGACGCGGTTACTTTGGTGAGACCGATGCTGATATCAACAAAAAGATGAAAAAAGCTTTCGAACATGGTCTGACTCCGATCATGTGCTGCGGCGAGTCTCTTGAGCAGAGAGAGCAGGGTGTTACCATGGACTTCATCCGCCAGCAGGTTAAGATCGGTTTCCAGGGACTGACTGCTGATCAGGCAAAAGAAGCTGTTATCGCTTACGAGCCGATCTGGGCAATCGGAACCGGAAAAACCGCTACCACCGAGCAGGCTCAGGAAGTTTGCGGCGAGATCCGTAAATGCATCGCTGAGATCTATGACGAGGCAACCGCAGAAGCTATCCGTATCCAGTACGGTGGATCTGTAAACGCAGCTACCGCTCCGGAGCTTTTCGCTCAGCCGGATATCGATGGTGGTCTGGTAGGCGGAGCCGCTCTGAAACCGGACTTCGGTAAGATCGTAAACTACAAATAATTCATACACAACTGTGTGAAATGCCGCTGAATGGAAGGGAAACCAGACATTCAGCGGCTTTTTTCATTTCCGGGACTTGCCACAGGGAGCAGAAAGTTTTAAAATGGAGCCAGTAAATATAAGGAGGAAGAAAGCATGCAGGTGAAAATGTCAGAATACCTGACAGTGGTAAAACCGGATATGCAGAAGCTCGTTGAACTTCTGAAAAAGGACTTTGCCTATGTCAGTGTGCTGTGTACGGATGTCACGGGTACGACCTATCTGGTGGGACAGCGGCAGACCAGCGTTGGAGATTATCACTTCAATGAGCGCGGCTTTGTAGTCCGTGTCTATGAGAACAGCTGCTATATGGAATATTCATTCAATGAATATGAAGATATTGAGAAACTGGCTTCCACCATCATTGAGACTCTGAAGAAAGAGCTTCATATGATGGAAGAGCTGGGAATTGAGAAGATGGAGGCTCCGCTGATCCATGAGGAGAAAATCGAGAAATCCATGACTGGAGAGATCGGTGTGGATCCGACGAGCGTTTCTCCCGAGGAGATTCTGGGCCGACTGAAAAAGATCAGCGATACGGGAGCAGCAGGAAAATATGTTATTGAGTTCCGGGCCGCAGCCCAGTTTGTCCATGTGAGCAAGCTTTTCCTTTCTGAAAAAAAGGATCTCATGCAGACCTATGCCTATGCAGAAGGAATGGCGGCAGCCATCGGCGTTGACGGCGAAAAACAGGATATGGTATTCCGCGGCTTTTCAGGACTCAAGGGTGCAGAACTGCTGGATGAGATCGAAGGCTCTGTTGATGATATCCTGAAAATGCTGGATGACAAGCTTCATGCGGATTCTGTGGTCCCGGGTATGTACGATGTGATTACAGCTCCGGAGATTACAGGTCTGATCGCGCACGAGGCCTTTGGTCACGGCGTGGAGATGGATATGTTTGTGAAGGAGCGCGCCCTGGCCAAAGAGTATGTGGGCAAAAAAGTGGCTTCCGACATCACTTCCATGAAGGATGGCGCGGCCAGCGCAGCGGAAGTCAGCAGTTATCTCTTCGACGATGAGGGAACGCTGGGAACAGACACGACCATCATCAAAGATGGAACTCTCGTGACCGGTATCAGCGACCTTCTGAGCGCTCTGCGTCTGGGAACGACTCCCACCGGAAACGGCAAGAGGGAGAGCTTCGAGAGAAAAGCCTACACCCGTATGACGAACACGTTCTTTACCACCGGAGATAATACGCTGGAAGAGATGATTGCTTCCATCAAGGACGGCTATCTTCTGGACGGAGCCCAGTCCGGTATGGAGGACCCCAAACACTGGGGCATTCAGTGTATGGTTTCCATGGGAAGAGAGATCAAAGACGGAAAACTCACCGGAAAGGTGGTTGGCCCTCTGACGCTTACCGGTTATGTGCCGGGTCTCTTAAAGAGCATCTCCATGCGCTCGGACAAGACGGAGCTTTTTGGAACAGGAGCCTGCGGAAAAGGCTACAAAGAATGGGTGAAAGTCAGCGATGGCGGCCCATACCTGAAATGTAAAGTGAGGTTGGGATAATGGATAAATTATATGAGATTCTGGAAAAAAGCGGAGCCAGCGATTTTCTGATCCGTGAGACGACCACCTGCTCCCGGGAAGCCTTTTTCATCGGTCAGAAGCTGGATATGGGACGGGCCAAAAAGGTAACGCACACCTTTGTGACAGTCTATGTGGACAGCGAGGACGGCAAATTCCGCGGAAGCGCTACCAAGGAAATCCATCCCACCAGCACCCCGGAGGAGATGGAAAAAGAGATCCGGTCCGCTCTTTTTGCAGCAAAATTTGTAAAGAACCCCTGGTATCCGGTGGTTTCCGGCACAAAAGCGGGAGAAGCGGAGACAGAAGCAGGGGATATGGATGAAGAGCTGGTGCGGATCATCAAGACCCTTCAGGCAGTCCGGACAGAGGCCGACGAGAAAGTCAATTCCTATGAGATTTTTGTAAATAGAAAGAAGACACATATCCGCAATTCCAAGGGCGTGGATGTGAGCTTTTCAAGCGGCGACGATGAGACCGAGCTGGTCATCAATGTGAAAAAAGACGGCCACGAGATCGAGCTTTTAAGGGAGATCACCTTCTCCGGCGAAAATGTAGACCGGATCACCGAGGAGGCCGGAAAACTTTTCGTCAGCGGCCATGACCGGCTGGATGCGAAGCCTACCACCCAGCAGGAGCACGGCGCCGTTCTTCTCACCGGGGACGATGTGGTGACATTTTTCCGCTACTTTACGGCCCACACCAACGCCTCCAATCAGTATATGGGCGTGGCAAAGGCCAGAATCGGCGAGAAAATGACCGGTGAGGAGGCAGATCCTCTGACCATCCGTTTGGTTCCCGCCATGGAAGGCTCCACGAGAAAAGAGCCCTACGACAGCGATGGCAATCCGGTGACGGAGTGCCTGCTTTTTGAGGACGGCATCTGCCGGAATTTCTGGGGAAGCACGCAGCACGCTTACTATATGAAAATGGAAAACACCACTTCCATGAACAATGCGATTGTTTCCGGCGGAACGATGACAGAGGCGGAGCTTCGTAAGATTCCGCACCTGGAAATCACAGAGTTCAGCTGCTTTGATATGGATCCGGTCTCCGGAACCTTTGGCGGCGAGATCCGTCTGGGCTATGAATCCGACGGAAAGACGAGACAGGCTGTGACCAGCGGCTCCCTTTCCGGAAATTATGGAAAAGTTCTGAAAAATATGAAATTTTCCAAAGAGACCAGACAGATCAACAATTTCATCGTACCCTGCGCGGTACTGCTGGAGGATGTGAGCATCGCCGGCTGTTAAGCAAAAACGGAAGGAGAAAAAGTGATGGAAACTGTTAAGATCGCACTGCTGGGCCTGGGAACTGTGGGTACCGGCGTTTATAAAGTACTGAAAGCACAGCAGGAAGAAATTCCCCATAAAGTCGGGGCGAAAATTCAGCTGAAAAAAGTCCTTGTCCGGAACACGGAGAAGGCTTCGAGAAAACTGGATGATCCCTCCATCCTCACGACAGAATGGAAGAGCATCCTGGAAGATCCTGAGATCTCCATTGTCGTGGAAGTCATGGGCGGCATTGAACCGGCAAGAAGATATATCCTGGATGCGCTCCACGCGGGAAAAAGCGTGGTGACGGCCAATAAAGATCTTCTGGCCTCCCACGGAAAAGAGCTGATGGACGCGGCCGCAGAGACGAAGTCCGATCTTCTCTTTGAGGCCTCTGTGGCAGGCGGAATCCCCATCATCCGCCCCTTAAAGGAATGCCTGGCCGGAAATCATATTTCTGAGGTTATGGGTATCGTCAACGGAACGACAAACTTTATCCTGACGAAAATGGCGGAGGAGGGCATGGAGTTTCAGGAAGCCCTGGCTCTGGCTACGGAGCTTGGCTATGCGGAGGCAGATCCCACGGCCGATATCGAGGGTCTGGACGCTGCCCGAAAGGTCGCGATCCTGGCTTCTATCGCTTTTCATTCCAGAGTGACCTTTGACGACGTTTATACGGAAGGTATCACGAAAATTACAGCGACAGATATCCGTTATGCGAGAGAGATGGGCTGCGATATCAAACTTCTCGGTGTGGCGAAAGAGACTCCCGAGGGCATCGAAGCCCGGGTTCAGCCCATGCTGATCCCGAGTACCCATCCACTGGCCTCTGTACGGGATTCCTTTAACGCAGTCTTTGTCCACGGGGACGCTGTGGATGACACGATGTTTTACGGAAGAGGAGCCGGAGAACTGCCTACAGCCAGTGCGGTGGTGGGCGATATCCTGGATGCAGTCCGGAACATGGTGTTCGGTTGCCGGGGCCGGATCGGTTGCACCTGCTATAAGGAAATTCCGCTGAAAAAGATGGAAGATATCTCCTGCGCCTATTTCCTTCGGATGCAGGTGGAGAACCGGAGCGGTGTGCTGGCCAATATTGCGGGCGTTTTCGGCAATAACTGCGTCAGCATCGCCCAGATCATTCAGAAAGGCAAGAAAAAAGACCGGGCGGAGATTGTGGTCATCACCGATGAAGTGAAGGAGAAGAATTTCCAGGATTCCTTGGCAGTGATCTCCGGCATGTCCACCGTGAAGGAGATTTCTTCCATGATCCGCGTTTATGGTCAGATATAACTTCGTGAAAGTGTTGACGGACAGGAAAAAATCGGGTAGAATATGGACGATTGGGATTGAAGAATTCAACAGCATAAAAAGAAGTTTGAATCGGACCCGATTTAAAGCGCAGGTCGTGAAGCAACTAGTGTACTGTATCACTGACATTTCGCCAAATAACTTGTATAAGTTTTCATCTGCTGCGTTGTCGTCAATCGACGTAGCCACCGCTACGCCTCATTCCTCCGCCTTGCAGACTGAAAATTTATCCTGCGTTATTTAGCTGAAAGTCAATGAGACAGTACACTAGATTGTAGATCCTGTCAAAAACAGAATTACAGTCTGCAATTTTGAGACGGACAACACGGAAGAGTTTTCCTTTTCAGATCAGGTTAAGGCAGGAATTTATCCGGATCTTTTTATTAATTTTCAAAGATTCAGTTGTAAATTAAGAAGAAGCAGTACGCCCCGCGTCAAAAATCCGGGGCGCTGTTTTGTCTAAACGTCTCATTCTTTTGTAAATCTTTACTTTCTATTTGCCATCTTTCTGAAAAATGAGTAAAATGGATGAAAAGAGGGGGATGGGAAATGGAGAGAAAGAGAAATCGTCTGCCGAAATCTTTTGCACGGAGGATCATCAAGGTCTGGTTCGGGGGCGTTTTGGTTCCGCTGCTGATTGTGGAGGCTATGATGCTGGCGCATACTTACCAGATCAACAAGGAAACGGTACGGCAGGGAGTGGAGAACGACTTAAGTCAGGTGTCGGAGGATCTGACGGCACTGATGAACAATATGAACTCTGTCTCCTGGCTTTTGCAGGCGGACAGTACGGTGGGGAAGGATCTTCATTTATATTTTGACGAGACAAGTTCCGTGGCGCGGGCGGAACTGCTGTCATATATGAGAGATCAGATTGCCAATTATGAGGTGGCAAATCCGCTGATTGCGAATATTACTTATCTTTATGTACCTAAAGGGACGACCAATGTTGTTAAGATCAACAGTTCTTCACTGGCAAAGGGAACTCTGCCGGATGAGAAAAATTTTCTGTGCCAGTGGCGGGATATGACTTTTTACGGGCCTCATATGACGGATTCCAAGGTGGCGGCCTATCCGTGTTTTTCTCTTCTTCGGACTTATAAGGGTGAGCGCGACAAGGGCGACATTTATATTTATGTGGAGTCTGGATATAAGTATTTTCAGAAACTGATCCCGGAAGCGGTACTCGGTATGAATCCGATTTTCCTCATAGAATCCAGTGACGGTCAGCTGATGTACCGTTCTGATCTGGAAAATCTGGAGGAACTCTCCACGGCAAAAGAGCTTCCGATGGATGAGTATCAGGCTTTTGAGGCGACCCAGACAGGAGACTGGAAAATCCGTCTCCTGGTTCCGACAAAGGAATATTACCAGCAGGTCTATGTCATGGCCCTGAATCTGAGCCTTCTGACCCTGGCATTGATAGCCTTCTGTATTTTAGTTTCTATTTTACAGTGGCAGAGCATTTACCGGCCCTTCACGAAATTTGAAAAAAAGCTCCATCAGATCGTAGCCGACGAGGACATTGAAACGAGGATCGAGGAGATGAACATTCAGGAATTTGATGAGAACGTGGCGCTTCTGCATAAGCTGAAAAATAACATTCTGGTCCTGTTAAACAAGGTGCAGGACGAGGAGAAAAAGCGATCGGAGGCGGAGATCAAGTCCGTTCTCGGCAAGATCAATCCTCATTTTCTCTACAACACGCTGGATACGTTGAAATGGTATGCGGCGGGAAAAAAGGACCGGGAGATGGTTCATTTTATCACGGCCCTGAACAAACTTCTTCTTTATAATATGTCAAAAACCCGGGAGACCACGCTGAAAAGTGAGCTGGAGGCCGTACGCTCCTACATCACGCTTCAGCAGATGAAATACGATCTGGAATTTTACATCGACGAGGGACAGCATCCGGAAATTCTACAGGCGGACATGCCTCGCTTCATCCTTCAGCCCATCGTGGAAAATGCGATCCTTCACAGCGGTGCTGACGATGGAAAAGTTGGCGTGGAGGTGGAACTTCTGGCCAACGGAAAGGTGGCAATCCTGGTGAAAAATACAGGAAAGCCCATCGATCCGGAGAAAATCAAGGATGTGCTGGTCCAGAAGACGGACGTTTCCTCCAACGGCATCGGCCTTCAGTATGTGGCCCGGATGCTGGAAAACCGCTTTGGGGACAATTTCGAGCTGAAGGCGGAGCGGACGGAGGACGGCATGAACGTGGTGGAGATCTGTATTCCTTTTGATCCGGTGGAGGTCGTTTTGGGAGAAAGCAGCATAAAGATAGGGGAGGTTTCGCGGAAATGATACGAGTATTTGTGGTAGATGACGAGAAGTTGGTGCGCAGAGGTATCATCGGACTGATAGACTGGGAAAAATACGGGATGGAAGTGGTTGGCGATTCCGGAAACTCCCAGGAGACGCTGGAATTTCTGAAAAGAGAAGAGGTAGACCTCCTTTTTTCGGATCTTGAGATGCCGGGACTTTCCGGTGTGCCGTTTCTCCAGGAAGTGAAAAAGGTCCGGCCAGAGATTCAGATTGTGGTGCTGACCATGCATCAGGAATTTGAGCTGATTCAGCAGAGTCTCCGGGTAGGCATTCTGGATTACATCACCAAGGCCCAGATCGAAGGGGAAAATGTGGACGCTTTCATGGAGAGCATCCGGGAGCGCTATCGGGAGACTGTGCGCTATACGCAGCTGAGCGAGCGGCGGGTAGGGCCTGAGGAGATCTCCATTTGGGAAGCGCCGGATAAAAAACAGGGAAAAGCCTTTGCAGGTCTTTTAAAAAAAGCGGGCGTTAGCTTTGAAAAACTGGATGACCGGCATCTTCTCCTTCAGGAAGGGGTACAGACAGACGAATTTTTAAAGGCACCGGAGGCCGAACAAAGTTCGCTGATCTGTTTGACGGAAGTAAAAGGCATCGCTTACAGCCAGCTGGAGGATCTCTTAAAAGGAACCGTGAAGGAAAAACTTTTTCAGGACAGGGAGCCCGGAAGAATGGTCTATGAGTACCGCTATCCGGAGCTTGTGAACACGCAGCCGGGCGAGTCCAGAAAGACAGTGCTGGAACTCTCCATGAAGATGGAATTTATGCTGGTGCAGAAGGTCTATGAGGAGACGCTGGAGATTATCCGTCATGCGGCCCTGAATAACGAGGAACGGGTGGCGGCCTTTTATCACTTCAACCTCCACTGGTGTGAATTTTCCGGAAAGGATTTCAGCCGGTATTTCGAGGAAGTGGGCTCCTTCCGCTGGTGGTACGAGTGGAAGGGCTGGTTTGACGAGATCCGGAAAAAAGTGCTGGAGCGGGTCGGCGAAGACAGGGAAGAGCTGGAGAGCATCCAGGCGATTCATCAGGCCATGAATTACATCCGGGAACATATGGACCGGGAGATCACGCTGGAAGAACTTTTACGGCTCACAGGAATGAGCAAGAGCTATTTTTCCAGAAATTTCAAGGACGTGACGGGAAAGACTTTTGTCACCTATCTGAACGATATGCGGATCGAGACGGCAAAAAAGTATCTGACGGAGACAAAACAGCCGATTTACTGGATCGCCAGCCAGGTAGGCTATGTGGATGAACACTATTTTCGTAGAGTTTTCCGGGAACGGACTGGAGTTACTCCAAAACAGTTTCGTGAAAAGTGCTAGAAAAAACAGAAAATTTACATAGAAAATTAGTTAAACAGGATAATGGTATTCAAAAAAGGGGACAATCGTATTTGCAAAATAAACAAAATATGATTCTCCCCTTTTTAGATACAAATGACTCTGGGTTTGAAGCGGAAAGAAATTTATAATAGGTTCATCAACAAAAGGAGTGAAAACAAGAACAAGGAGGAAAAGAGTATGAAAAAGAAAACAATCTCAGTTCTGTTGTCAGCAATGATGGCAGCCGGATGCCTGGTCGTACCGGCAGCTGCATCCGAGTCAAAAAGCGTAGAAGACCTTCTTCTCGAGCCCTACGAGGAAACTGTTGACATCCATGTAGTGCTTCAGTACCGTGAGTCTGAGGATCCGCTGACCCCGACCGACTGTACACCGGAGACTTCCACCGCAGTTAAGAAACTGAAAGAGGATCTGAACATCAACCTGATCTATGACTGGATCGTAAACGCAGATCAGTACGATGAGAAATTCGGTGCAGAGCTTGCAGCAGGAAACCTGCCCGACGTATTTATGGTAGGCCCGAACGATTTTGAGGATCTGGCCAGCCAGGGCGGTCTTGCAGATCTGACAGAGGCTTATGAGACCTATAAATGTGATGCACTGGATAACATTTTCAACTATGACGGAAATTTCCTGAACGTAGGAACCAAGGATGGCAGCGTGTACGGTCTTCCGATGGGAACCGATCCCGCTCAGGCAACTTCCCAGATGTACTACAACATGACACAGCTGGAGAGCGTAGGAATCACTTCTGTGGATCAGCTTCCGAAGACCATCGATGAGTTTGAGGCTCTCTGCGACAAACTGATGGAGACCGATTACGACGGTGACGGTGAGGTTGGAGGTCCCATACTTCCAGCCTGCAAGAACTACATGGATGCTCAGCTCGGCGATTTCACCCCATTCTTCCATGCATATGAGACCTGGAACTCCGGCTGGTATGACAAAGACGGTACTTTACAGTATGCTGGTATCGACGAGGGAATCAAGACCACTCTTACCAAACTGAACGAGTGGTACAACAAAGGCTACTTCCAGAAAGACTTTGCAGCTTATGATATCTGGGCAGCAGATTCACCCGTTGTAAACGATATCGTAGCCGGAAAATATGCCATCGTTCCCGGTTCCTGGTGGATTCCGAACTGGCCGCTGAACAGCAACAAGGTAGAGCATCCGGAAGCAAACTGGGTAGTTGGACCGAACCTTTCCGTAGATGGCGAGCAGCCGACCATCATGCTTGACCGCTATCCGGTAAGCACCTTCGTAGTGGCCGGACGCGACTGCAAGAACCCGGAAGCAATCTTTAAAATGATGTACTGGTCCTGGAAATACTGCACAGAGAATAGCAACCCTGATGTACAGAACGCTATGACTGAGGAAGAGCAGACCGAATGGCACAGCTACGTTTATACCTGGCTTCCGTACCGTATTTATTCCCCGACCTCTCTGAGAATCAACTATGAGACCATCAATAAACTGATTGATGAAGGAAAAACAGAGATTACAGAAGAAGATGCAGCTGGTAATGAAGAGTTCTGGGGTGCATGGGCATCTTACCTGAACTATAAAGAGAATCCGGATGATGGAGTTGCCTGGGGTACTTACTTCAGCCGTCTGGCTCCGGATGGCGGTGTTGCCAACATGATCAAGACTGTGGAAAGCGCAGATATCATCTATGATGAAGTATACGTTACTACACCTGCAATGATCTCCAGACAGTCTGAACTGAACAAACTCCGTGACAATACCTTCTTAGCTATTATCATGGGCGAGTCTCCCGTAGATTACTTTGATACCTTTGTTGAGCAGTGGAAAGCTCAGGGCGGCGATGAAATTTCGGCAGAAGTAAATGAGTGGTATCAGAGCGAGAAATAAAAACAAGTGAGTTTTAGGAAAATTGCCATATTTTACAGATATGCCGGATCTGCCGATAATGCCTGTGAAATATGGCATTTTCTTTTGAAAGAGAGGAGAGCGTTTATGGAAAACAATAAGCCAAAGAAAAGAAAAAAGAGCCTTTACCGTACCAGGGAGCTTCATCTGATGCTGTTTCCCGCGGTGATCTTTACCGCACTGTTCTGTTATCTGCCCATCGGCGGCCTGATCATGGCCTTTCAGGATTTTAAACCCCTGCTGGGCTTCCAGAAATCTGCTTTCGTGGGTCTGAAACAGTTCCATTATATTTTTACGATGCCGAGCTTCCGTCAGGCCTTTGTCAACACGATCATCATTGCATTTTTTAAGATTACCCTGAGTATTCTTGTTCCCCTTGTTTTATCTCTGATGCTGAACGAAGTGACCAAGAGCTGGTTCAAACGTTCCGTTCAGACCATCGTCTTCATTCCGTACTTTTTCTCCTGGGCAATTCTCGCAGGAATGGTGCTGGAGATCTTCGCCTACGACGGCGTAATCAACAACGTACTGGAAAGTCTTTTTGGAATGGAACCTATCGCCTTCCTCGTAAGCAACAAATATTTCCGGACCATCGTCATCGGTTCCGATGTGTGGAAAGGTATGGGATATAATACCGTACTTCTTCTGGCAGCCATCACCAACGTGGATCCGACGCTCCACGAGGCCGCTCAGGTGGACGGAGCCGGACGCTGGAAACAGATGCTTCATGTGACCCTGCCGGGTATCATGCCCATGGTGGCAGTTCTCACCGTGCTTGGTCTTGGCGGCATCCTGAACGCCGGTTTCGAGCAGATCCTGATCATGTACAACCCGACTGTAGAGAAGACTGTAGATATTCTCGATACGCTGGTTTACCGTCTCGGTATGGTGAGCCATCAGTATTCCGCAGCAGCAGCCATGGGACTTTTCAAATCCGTGATCTCCCTTCTCTTTGTGGGAACCAGCTACTGGATTCTCTATAAGAAGAGTGATTACCGGGTATTTTAAAGGAGGTGTGACAGATGAAAATTAAACATTCAAAATCTTACTATGTGTATCAGGTTTTTAATACCATTATTCTGACGCTGGTAACGCTGTCCTGTATTTTCCCGATTCTTCATGTGTTCGCCATGTCCTTAAGCGACAGCACCGCTGCCATGGCAGGCCGCGTAACCTTTTTCCCGGTGGATTTTTCACTTGCCGCTTATGAGTACCTGATCAAGAAAAAAGATTTCTTCCATTCTGTGGCTATCTCCGGAGGAAGAGTTGTTATCGGTACGGCTTTCAACATGATTCTCATCGTGCTGACCGCTTATCCGCTTGCCCGTCCGACGTCTCAGTTCCGCGGAAGAACAGCCTATATGATCTATTTTGCCATCACGATGTTCCTGGGCGGCGGCCTGATCCCGACCTACATGGTCATTAAGAACCTGCATCTTCTGAATACTTTCTGGGTACTGGTTCTGCCCTGCGCCATGAATATCTGGAACGTTATCATTATGATGAACTTTATCAGGGGCTTACCGAGGTCTGTTGAGGAAGCGGCTTTCGTGGATGGAGCCAACCACTGGCAGACGCTGTTCCGCGTAATCCTGCCGATGTCCAAGCCCTCCCTGGCTTCCCTGCTTCTGTTCTCAATGATCGGCCACTGGAATTCCTGGTTTGACGGCATGTTCTACATGAATAACCCGAACAACTACCCGATGGCAACCTATCTGGCCACTCAGATCATCAACAACAACCAGACCATGACAAACATGACGCCGGAGCAGCTGGCCCTTCTTTCCTCCTTAAGTGAGAAGACTGTGCGAAGCGCCCAGCTCTTTATCTCCATCATCCCGATTCTGGTGGTTTATCCCTTCCTTCAGAAGTTCTTTGTAAAAGGTATCACCGTGGGATCTGTAAAAGAGTAACGGAAAGGAGCCTGTTTTCAGATGAGCTATGCAGAGGTAAAAAAAGTAAACGGAAGTCCGGCCCTGGTGATCGATGGAAAAACTCATCCGCCCATGGCCATGACTGTGCGGTTTAATAAGCCGGATTATATCCATGATTTAGGGCAGTCAGGCATGAAGGTCTTTTTCCTGATGACCAATACGGAATGGCTCCGGCCGGGAAAAGACTATGTGGACGAAAACGGGGAAAAACAGCACGAGCCCAGCGGAATGGAAGCGTTCATCCATAATGCGGAGGTTCTCTTAAAGGAAGTGCCCGACGCTTACATCATCGTCCGGATCGGCCTTCATCCACCGGTAGACTGGATGGAAGAGAATCCTGATGAGCTGATTACCTATCAGGATGGAAGTCACGAGCCCTCCATTCTCATGTCGGAGGTACATAAGGACGATGTTCCGGGCATGTATGTGTTTGCTTCAGAAAAATGGCAGCACGACGCCCGGGAAGCATTGAAGGAGTTTTGCGACAAGGTGGATACGCTCTGGTTTAAGGACCGCGTGATCGGTTACTTTCTGGCGGCAGGCGGCACTTCCGAGTGGTATCCGGTGAACAGCATCTGCGACCGGGCCAAAGGAAAATACGGCGATTTCTCCCCGGCTTTTCGGAAGGCTTATGGAAAATTCCTGCGGGGCCGCTATGGAACTGAGGAAAAGCTTCGGAAGGCCTGGAAAAAGGAGGATGCCTCCTTTGAAAATCCCATTATTCCAGAAATTGACGAGCAGTTCTACATTTATGTGGAAGAGGGCATCATGGATGCCATGAAATATTACGAGAGCGCGAACCGGATCGTGGGAAAAAGCATCGATATGAATGAGAAAAAGGCCGCCAATCTGGGTGTGTTCCTGAATATGGAGGATTACCGTTATGTGGCGGATTTCTACGATGCCCTCCATCAGGCCACGGCGGAAGCGATTATCTTTTTCGCAAAGGTCTTAAAAGAGCGCTATCAGGGAAAAATCGTGGGAGCCTTCTACGGTTCCTATGGCTGTACGGATTTCTTCAACAGCACGACAGCTACGGCTACTCTGCCGATTCTGGACTGTGGAGCTGTGGATTTCCTGGCGGCTCCGGGCGTTTACAACAACCGGGAGCCCGGCGGCAGCGTGGCTCAGCGTGAGATGCAGGATTCCTTCCGGCTCCGCGGCGAGATGTTCGTGGCGGAGGAGGATAGCCGGACCCATCTTGAAGATACTTTTTATCGGGATGCCATGGGACTCTATGACGTGCGTGACAGTATCGTAACGCTGAAAAGAGACTTCTCCCGGGTGCTGACGGATGACATTTACGCCTGGTGGTTTGACCAGCACGAGACCGGCGGAAGATATATGCATTCGGAGATTTATAAACTTTTCAAACGGCAGGAAGAGATTGCCGAGTTTGCCTACAGCCTGAACCGGGAAAAGAAAAACGAGATCGCGTTCATCTACGATCAGGAAAGCTGCCATACGGTGTCCATGTATACAAACACACTGATGCTGGATTATTACCGGACCTCGGATCTTCCGCGGATCGGCGCTTCGGTGGACTACTATTTCCATGACGATATGGGAAGAGAAGATATGCCGGACTATAAATTCTATGTGATGATGAACCTTTTCGATATCAGCGACAAGGAGCGGGAGATCATCATTCAGAAGGCAAAGAAAAACCATGCCGTGGTGCTCTGGCTCTACGCTCCGGGCTTCATCAATCCGGATCGGGATCAGGTGATGGCAAATGAGAATATCCAGGAGCTCACAGGCTTCAAGGTGGGCCGCTTCGACCACACCTGCTCTCCGCGGTTTAAGGTGACGAACCTCGACCATCCGGCCGTGCGCTATGCGGTGGAGGACCGGCGCTACGGATACATTGACCGGGACGTTCACAGCAATGTCTGGCTGGAAAATGTGATTCTTCCGCCTTACATGAATCCGGGCTTCTATATTGACGATCCGGAGGCAACGATTCTCGGAACTTACTGTGAGATGGGAGTTCCGGCCTACGGTCTGAAGGAGATGGATGGCTGGACCAGCGTCTACTGTGCGCCTCAGATTCTCCGCTCCGAGCTGCTGGCTTCCTTGGCAGAGTATGCAGGCTGCCACCTCTACAATAAGGACGATGACGTCCTCTACTCTAACCAGAACTTTGTGACGATTCACGCAGCCTATAAAGGAAAACACACCCTCTATTTCAAAGAGACGGTGAGTCCCTACGAGGTTTACGAAAAACAGTATTACGGCCATAACGTGACCAGTATCGAGCTGGAGATGCGGATGGGCGATACGAAGATGTTTTCCCTCAAAGGGGAATGTTAAAAAAAGAAATGCGCTCCGGGCTAAAAATGCGGGGCGCATTTCTTTTTACGATAAGGCTTGTTAAGTCCGGCGAAAGAGGGTAGAATGAAGGAAAAGTAATGTTTTTGGGAGGTTGTTTTGAACAGAAAACTGAATACGAAGGATCTTATAAAGGAGACAGTGATCCTGACCGCAGCGGTGGCCATCATCGCGGCGGCTGTCTATTTTTTCCTGGTGCCGAGCCATGCGTCGGTGAGCAGTATCTCCGGTCTTGGTATCGTGCTCTCGAACTTTGTGCCGCTGCCGTTGTCGGCTATTACAATGATTCTGAACGTGGTGCTTTTGATCATTGGCTTTTTCACCTGCGGAAAAGAGTTCGGCGTGAAGACCGTCTACACCAGCATTTTGCTGCCGGTGTTCTTAGGGGTTTTTGAGAAGGCGTTTCCGGGCGGTATTTCCCTGACGGACAGTCAGGAGCTGGACGTGCTCTGCTACATCCTGGTGGTAAGTGTGGGCCTGAGCATTCTTTTTAACCGGAATGCATCCTCCGGCGGCCTGGATATTGTGGCGAAAATCATGAACAAATATCTTCACATGGAATTGGGAAAGGCCATGTCCCTTTCCGGCATGTGCGTGGCCCTCTCCGCGGCCCTGGTCTATGACAAGAAAACCGTGGTTTTAAGTGTTCTTGGAACCTATTTCAATGGTATTATCCTGGATCACTTCATTTTCGATCATAACATCAAGCGCCGCGTCTGTATCATCACGAAAAAAGAAGAGGAGCTTCGGAAATTTATCATCAACGATCTGCACAGCGGGGCTACGGTCTATGAGGCCATCGGCGCCTACAACGGGCAGAAACACAATGAAATCATCACGATTGTGGACAAGAGTGAGTACCAGAAGCTTATGAATTACATGAACCACGAGGATCCGAAGGCTTTCATCACGGTTTACAATGTATCTGACATACACTATCAGCCCAAACGCTGACGACGGAAGAACGAAAGGAGAAAAAAGAAAATGTCAACATCTATGGTAAAGGGCAATCCGCTGAAGCTCATGCTCCATTTTGCCCTGCCGCTTCTCATCGGAAACCTGCTGCAGCAGACCTATAACATCATTGACGCGGCCATTGTTGGGCAGATCTTAGGAGCAAAGGCCCTGGCGAGCGTCGGAGCCAGCAGCAGCGTGCAGTTTCTGGTTTTAGGCTTTTGCATGGGAAGCTGTACGGGCTTCGGTGTACCGGTGGCCAAATATTTTGGCGGCAACAATCTGGAAAAAATGAGAGATTACATATTTAATGGAGCAGTTCTGGTGGGTATTATTGCCGCAGTGGTGACGACAATCTGCGCGGTTTTCTGCCCCCAGATCCTGCATCTTTTATCTGTGCCGGAGGATATCTTTGACGGGGCCTATGCCTACCTGATTATCATTTTCCTCGGGATTCCTTTTACCCTGATGTACAACTATCTCTCCGGTATTCTCCGTTCCGTGGGAGACAGCCGGACACCCTTTATGTTCCTGGCCTTTTCCGCCTGCCTGAATATTTTCCTGGATCTTTTCTGCATCGTGGTGCTGAAATGGGGCTGCGCGGGAGCTGCCATCGCAACGATTCTTTCCCAGGCCATCAGCGGTTCCCTCTGCCTGGTCTTTATCATTAGGAAAATGGACCTTCTCTGGCTGAAAAAATCTAACCGGGTCGTAAAAGGAAGCGCCGTAAAAGAGCTCCTTCTCATGGGAATTCCCACGGGCCTTCAGTTTTCCATCACGGCCATTGGAAGCATGGTCATGCAGTCCGCCAACAACGGACTGGGAAGCGTCTGTGTTTCCGGTTTCACCGCAGGTATGAGGATCAAGCAGTTTACTATGTGTCCCTTTGACGCTTTTGCTACAGCAGCTTCCGTGTTCTGCAGTCAGAACCTGGGAGCAGGCAAAGCCGACCGGATCAAACAGGGACTTCGCCAGGGTATTGCCGTGGCTGTGGGTTACGGAGCCTTTGCAGGTCTCATTCTGATCTTTGCAGGGCGGACACTCTCGATGATCTTTGTCAGCAAAGATTCCGTGGAGGTGCTGGACGCCTCCGCCAAATATCTCCGTTGTATGGGATATTTCTACTGGACTTTGGGCATTCTGAATGTCTGCCGTATGGTGACGCAGGGCCTTGGCTATTCCGGCAGAGCCGTCTTTTCCGGTGTCATGGAGATGCTGGCCCGGACGATTGTGAGCCTTGGCTTTGTGGGAATGTTTGGTTTTACTGCGATCTGTTTTGCCGATCAGACAGCCTGGGTGGCAGCGAGCCTCTATATTGCGCCGACGTGTCTCTATTGCATCAGGAAGTCTACGAAGAAGCTGGAAGCGGAGAAAGCAATGCAGCAGGGGTGAGAAATATACCGGGCTGCTTTGCGTAAGTGTGAAAAAAGAATAGGGTTTCGTTAATGGTTTCGGAAATCAATTTCGTCGTTGATTTCCGGAACCATTTTTTGAATCTGAAAAATGTTGAAAAATCAACTTGACAAAATACTTTGACTGAAATATAATTTGAAAGTCAAAATATTTAATATTAAAAACAATCAGGAAGAAAACAATGACAGGAAAAATATGTGGAACAGGAGCCTACATTCCGGAGAAGATCCTGGATAACGAGGCTCTCTCAAAGCTTGTGGACACCAGCGACGAGTGGATCCGAAGCCGCACGGGGATCCGAAGGCGGCACATCGCCGGAGAAAAAGAAACCGTGGCTTTCATGGCGGGTGAGGCGGCGAAGGCGGCCCTTCAGAACGCGAAGCTAAATGGAAGCGCGGTGGAACTGATCCTGGCAGCCACGATGTCGGCGGAGGAAGCCATGCCGGGAGTGGCGGCCCGGGTTCAGCAGACCATCGGGGCCAAAGGGGCGGCAAGCTTTGACATCAACAGCGCCTGTACCGGTTTTCTGGCAGCGCTGAATACCGCCCAAACTTATATCGAGGCCGGGATCTATAAAACCGTTCTGGTGGTGGGAGCTGAGAAACTCTCGAGCCTTGTGGACTGGAATGACCGGAACAGCTGCATCCTTTTCGGAGATGGAGCCGGGGCGGTGGTGTTAAAGGCAGATCCGGAGGGCCTTTATGTACAGGTGAGCCACAGCGAGGGTGAGAAGGGACAGGCCCTGACTGCACCGAAAAACGGCTTCCTTCAAATGGACGGCCGGGCGGTGTTTGAGTTTGCGGTTTCCCGGGTGCCCGAGGTGATCCGGGAGGTTTTAAAGAAGGCCGGCATTGAAAAAGAAGAAGTGGACTTTTATCTTCTTCATCAGGCAAACCGCCGGATCATAAGCGCCGCGGTGAAACGGCTGGGCCTTGAGGAGGAACGCTTCCCCATGAATATGGAAGAATACGGAAATACCTCCGCTGCCAGCATTCCCATCCTTCTGTATGAGGAGAACCGGCGGGGAAAATTGAAAAAAGACAGCCTTCTGGTACTGTCCGGCTTTGGCGGAGGCCTGACCTACGGAGCTTCCCTGCTCCGCTGGTAAAAGTCCAGGTGAATGCAGCTTTTCTGGAGACAGTGTCTGGCATTCTGGCGGATCAGATGAGATGGACGTTATCAATGAAAAATCAAAGGAGAATACGAAAATGTTAGAAAAAATCAAAGAAATCATTGCAGAATCCCTTGGAACCGAAATCAGCACCCTGACGGAGGAGACCAGCTTTAAGGAAGATCTGGGAGCAGATTCCCTGGATCTTTTTGAAATGGTGATGGCACTCGAGGAGGCCTTCAATGTGGAGATTCCTTCCGAGGATCTGGAGAAGATCAAGACGATCAAAGATGTGAAAGATTACATCGAAAAGCTGCAGTAAGGAGACGATGAAAATGAAAACAGAGATCACAGCGCTTCTTGGAACCGAATACCCCATCATCCAGGGCGGAATGGCCTGGGTGGCAGAATACCATCTGGCGGCGGCTGTCTCCGAGGCCGGGGGCCTTGGCATCATCGGGGCTGCCAACGCTCCGGCTGCCTGGGTGCGGGAGCAGATCCACAAGGTCCGGGAGCTGACCGGAAAGCCCTTCGGTGTCAACGTTATGCTCATGAGCCCTTATGCCGCAGAGGTGGCAGAGGTCATTGCCGAGGAAAAAGTACCGGTGGTGACAACAGGAGCCGGAAATCCGGAAAAATACATGGAACTCTGGAAAAATGCCGGAGTAAAAGTGATTCCGGTGGTGGCTTCCACGGCCCTGGCGAAACGGATGGAGCGCTGCGGGGCTGATGCTGTCATCGCAGAAGGCTGTGAATCCGGCGGTCATGTAGGCGAGACGACGACGATGGCCCTGGTGCCCCAGGTGGTGGATATGGTAGAGAACATTCCGGTTATCGCTGCCGGCGGAATCGGCGACGGCAGAGGCATCGCGGCGGCTTTCATGCTGGGAGCTAGAGGCGTGCAGCTGGGAACCTGTTTCGTGGCGACGAAGGAAGCCCAGGTTCATGAAAACTACAAGCAGGCCATCATCAAGGCGAAGGATATCGACACCCGGGTGACGGGAAGAACCACGGGCCATCCGGTCCGGGCTCTGAGAAATCAGATGACGAAAGAATATCTGAAAAAAGAGGCCGAGGGCGCGTCTTTTGAGGAGCTGGAGGCTATGACTCTGGGAAGTCTCAGAAAAGCCGTTCTGGAGGGAGACATCCGAAACGGAAGCATGATGGCAGGCCAGATTGCAGGTCTTGTGAAAGAGGAGCTTTCCTGTAAAGACCTGATTGATAAGCTGGTAAAAGAGACAGACGCATTACTGAAAGGAACCGGGATTTATGAGTAGAGTAGCTTTCCTTTTCCCGGGCCAGGGAGCCCAGAGAGCAGGCATGGGAAAAGATTTTTACGAGGTATCGGCGGTTGCCCGGAAGGTCATCGACGAGGCCGGCGAGTGGCTGGGCCTGGACTTAAAAAAGCTCTGTTTTGAGGAAGACGAGCGGCTGAATCAGACCGAGTATACCCAGGCTGCGCTTCTGACTGTCTGCCTTGCCATGGAAAAAACACTGGAAACCTACGGCATTTTTCCGGAGGTGACGGCGGGCTTAAGCCTGGGAGAATACTGTGCCATCGAGACGGCCGGGGCCCTTTCCCTGAAGGATGCGGTCCTCACGGTACGGAAGAGAGGACTCCTCATGGAGGAAGCCGTTCCCGCCGGAGTGGGAGCGATGGCGGCAGTTCTCGGGATGGATGCAGCAGCAATTCAGGCTGTGATTCAGAACAGAGAAGGCGTCTGGATTGCCAACGACAACTGCCCGGGGCAGCTGGTCATTACCGGAGAGAAAACGGCGGTGGAGGAGGCTGGTATCCTTTTAAAGGAAGCCGGAGCCAGGAGGGTCCTGCCCTTAAAGGTCAGCGGACCGTTTCATTCACCCTTGTTGAACACAGCAGGGGAAAAGCTGGCGGAGGTTTTGGCACCCTGTAAGCTTTCCGGGCTGAAAATTCCCTATATTTCCAACACACTGGCAGAGCCGGTGACGGACAAAACAAAGATCAAAGATCTTCTGACACGGCAGATCAGCTCTCCGGTGCGCTGGAGGGAGAGTATGGAGGAGCTCATCCGGGAAGGAGTGGACACCTTCATCGAGATCGGACCGGGGAAAACACTGAGCGGTTTTCTGAAAAAAATCGACCGAAACGCTGTGGTTTACTCCATTCAGACCATGGAAGATCTTGAGAAAACAGTGGAACTTTTAAAGGGGAGAAATCTATGATAGAAAAAAGAGTTGCCCTGGTGACGGGGGCCTCCCGGGGAATCGGAAGAGCCATCGCCTTAAGACTGGCGGAGGATGGCTGCTTCGTTATCATTAACTATCGGGGGGCCAAGGAAAAAGCGGAGGAAGTAAAAGCAGAGATCGAGAACAGGGGCGGCGAGGCGATGCTTTACCCCTGTGATGTGGCTGATTTTGAGGCCTGCGGAGCGATGTTTCAGGATGTAATCCAAACCATAGGCCGTATTGACGTGCTGGTGAACAATGCGGGCATCGTAAAGGACGGTCTTCTCATGGCCATGAAAGAGGAGGATTTCTCAAAGGTTGTGGATGTGAACCTCAAAGGAACTTTTCACTGCATCCGCCATGCAGCTCGGCAGATGATCAGACAGAGAAGCGGCCGTATCGTCAACATGGCCTCCGTGGTGGGAATCCAGGGAAATGCGGGACAGGCCAACTATGCGGCCTCTAAAGCCGGTATCATCGGCCTTACCAAGGCAGCGGCGCGGGAGCTGGCGGGCCGGGGAATCACGGTGAATGCCGTGGCTCCGGGCTTTATTGAGACCGATATGACGGCCGCCCTCTCCGAAAAAGTCAGGGCGGGAGCTATGGAGCATATCCCTCTGGGAAGCTTTGGACAGCCGGAGGATGTGGCCGAAGCAGTCGCCTTTCTGGCCTCGGAAAAAGCCGGCTATATCACCGGCCAGGTGCTTTCCGTGGACGGCGGCATGGCAATGTAAGAGAATAGCGGAGGATGATAGAGATGAAACGAAGAGTTGTGGTGACGGGTCTGGGCGCGGTGACTCCCATCGGAAACACCGCGAAAGCTTTCTGGGCAGGCGTGCGGGCCGGAAAGGTGGGCATCGGACCGATCACGAAATTTGATACGACGGATTATAAAGTAAAAATCGCGGCGGAAGTGAAGGATTTTGACCCGAAGAGCCGGCTGGACGCGAAAGCGGCCCGGAGAATGGAGCTTTTTTCCCAGTATGCTGTGGCTGCGGCTCTGGAAGCTGTGGAAAATGCCAGCCTTTCCATGGAAGCGGAGGATCCCTACCGGGTGGGCGTCATCGTCGGCTCCGGCGTGGGGAGCCTCCAGGCCATGGAAGCAGCCGGTGAGAAAATCATAACGAAGGGCCCCAACCGGGTAGATCCCCTGCTGGTGCCGAAAATGATCACAAATATGGCGGCGGGAAACATCTCCATCGCTCTGGGAGCCAGAGGAAAATGCACGAATGTGGTGACGGCCTGCGCCACCGGAACTCACTGCATCGGGGATGCCTTCCGGGCGATCCAGTACGGAGATGCGGACATCTGCCTGGCTGGAGGAACTGAGGGAGCCATCTGCCCCACCGGGGTAGCCGGATTTACGAACCTCACGGCTTTGAGCACGAACCCGGATCCCCTTCGCGCTTCGATTCCCTTTGACAAAGACCGTTCCGGTTTTGTGCTGGGAGAAGGTGCCGGTATTGTGGTTCTGGAGGAGCTCTCCCATGCGAAAAAGAGGGGGGCAAAGATTCTGGCGGAGCTTGTGGGCTATGGAGCAACCTCCGATGCCTACCACATCACCTCTCCTCTGGAGGATGGAAGCGGCGCGGCCAAAGCGATGACGCTGGCTATGGAGGAGGCTGGAGTGCAGCCGGAGGAAGTGGAGTATATCAACGCCCACGGCACCGGTACCGCTCACAATGACCTTTTTGAGACCCGGGCCATCAAGGCAGCTTTTGGGGAGGCGGCAAAAAAAGTTTCCATCAATTCCACGAAATCCATGACGGGCCATCTTCTGGGAGCGGCCGGAGGTGTGGAGTGTATCGTCTGCGTCAAGGCTCTTCAGGAGGGCTTCATCCATCAAACCATGGGAACGACCGAAACCGAGGGCGAGATGGATCTCGATTACACGATCGGCGCACCGAAAGAGCGGAACATCCGCTATGCCATGAGCAATTCCCTGGGCTTTGGCGGCCACAACGCCACCATTCTTCTGAAGGCTTACGAGGAGGAAGAAGCATGAATTTTGAAGAAATGCTGCGGCTCATCGACAAGGTCTCCGATTCTTCCTTGAGTTCTTTTGAATATGAAACGGAAGAGCTGAAGCTTTCGATCCAGTGCGGCGAAAAAGCCGTGCTGACGGCGGCACCGATGGTTTCAGAGACAGAGCTTCGAGAAAACGTTTCCGGAAAAAAGGAGGAGCCGCCGGAAGGAAAACTGGTCAAATCGCCGCTGGTAGGCACGTTTTATGCGGCACCTTCCCAGGACGCAGCCCCCTATGTGAAGGTGGGTGATCCGGTGAAAAAAGGCCAGGTGTTGGCTATCGTGGAAGCTATGAAGCTGATGAACGAGATCGAGAGCGATTTCGACGGAACGGTAGCGGAAGTCTATGTGAAAAACGGCGAGAGCGTCGAGTACGGAATGCCGCTTTTCCGGATTGTGTGAGCGGCTGTGTGGATGAAAAGCACAGAAAAATCTGCTTGTCATTGAATCGTTACAAATGCAGAACAGAAAGCAGGAAAGATATGAACAGTTTGAATGTCAAAGAAATCGAAGCCATTCTTCCCCACCGCCATCCCTTCCTTCTGGTGGATGCTATCGAGGATTACGAGCCGGGAAAATATGCGGTGGGCTACAAATGTGTGACCTTCCGGGAAGATTTTTTCCAGGGGCATTTTCCGGAGGAGCCGGTGATGCCGGGCGTCCTGATTGTGGAGGCCCTGGCCCAGACCGGAGCGGTGGCGATCCTCTCCAAGCCGGAAAATCAGGGGAAAATCGCCTATTTTGGCGGGATTGAGAAGTGCCGCTTTAAACGGAAGGTCCGCCCCGGTGACAAAATCCGTCTGGAGACACGGATCATCCGGGAAAAAGGCCCCTTAGGCATCGGGGAAGCTATTGCAACGGTAGACGGAGAACTTGCAGTAAAAGCAGAGCTGACCTTTATGGTCGGCTGACAGACAAAGGTGAGGATATGATACAGAAATTGCTCATCGCCAATCGGGGCGAGATCGCTGTCCGCATCATACGGGCATGCAGGGAAATGGGAATTGCGACGGTGGCCGTCTATTCCGAGGCGGATCAGGACAGCCTCCACACACAGCTGGCGGACGAAGCGGTCTGCATCGGACCGGCGCCTTCCAAAGACAGTTATCTCAATATGGAGCGCATCTTAAGTGCGGCCCTTGTGACCGGAGCGGACGCCGTCCATCCGGGTTTCGGCTTTCTATCGGAAAACGCCCGCTTTGCAGAGGTCTGTGAGAAATGTAACCTTACATTCGTGGGTCCTTCCTCCGAGGTGATTCGGGCTCTGGGAAACAAGCAGGTTGCCAGAAATACGATGGTTTCCGCCGGAATCCCGGTGATTCCCGGAACGGATCATCCCATTCTGGATGAAAAAGAGGGCGCAAAAGAAGCGGATCGGATCGGCTATCCCGTCATCATCAAGGCGGCTTTAGGCGGCGGTGGAAAGGGCATGCGTACGGCCTGGACGAGGGAAGAATTTTCCCAGGCCTTCCTCACGGCAAAAAAAGAGGCAGAGTCTGCCTTCGGCGACGGTACGATGTACATCGAGCATTTTGTGGAGCATCCCCGCCATATCGAGTTTCAGATTCTGGCGGACAGCCAGGGCCATGTGATTCATCTCGGGGAGCGGGACTGCTCTATCCAGCGGAATCACCAGAAAATGATCGAGGAGAGCCCTTCGGCTGCCATTTCCCCGAGACTCAGGAAAGTCATGGGAAAGGCAGCGGTGGGAGCGGCGAAGGCAGCAGGTTACGTCAATGCCGGAACGATTGAGTTTCTGCTGGAAGGAAACGGAAAGTTTTATTTTATGGAGATGAACACACGGATCCAGGTGGAGCATCCGGTGACGGAATTTGTGACGGGGCTTGATCTTGTGAAGGAACAGCTTCGGATTGCCTCCGGACTGCCCTTATCTGTGACGCAGAAGGAAGTACAGCTTTCCGGCCATGCGATCGAGTGCCGGATCAACGCTGAAAATCCCAAGAAAGGCTTTCGTCCTTCTCCGGGAAAAATTTCTGAGGTTCATTTTCCAGGGGGAAACGGAGTCCGGGTGGATACGGGAATCTACAGCGGTTATCAGGTGCCGCCCTACTACGATTCCATGGTGGCAAAGCTTATCGTCCACGGAAAAGACCGGGCCGAGGCTATTGCGAAAATGCGGAGCGCCCTGGGGGAGACGATTCTTGACGGCATCGACACGAACATCGACTACCAGTATGAGATTTTGAGCGATCCGGACTACCAGGCCGGAAACTTTGACATTGAATTTCTGAACACACACAGGATCGGAGGAATCAGCAATGGACTTTAAGCAGAACTTTAAACGGACTGTAAACATTGGAATCCTGCGGAAAAGGAACCCGGAGATTCCCGACGGACTCATGAAGCGGTGTAAGGTCTGCAGATCAGCGGTTTTTGTGGAGGAGGCCAGACAGAATCTGGATATCTGCCCGCGGTGCGGCACCTATTTCCGGATGCATGCCCGCCGCCGGATCGAGCAGGTGCTGGATGAGGGGAGTTTTGAGGAGTGGGACACCGATCTCAATGAAAAAAATCCCCTGGGTTATCGAGGCTATCCCGATAAGATCGCGGATCTTCGGGAAAAGACCGGCCTTGACGAGGCCGTACTCACAGGAAAAGGCCGGATCAACGGGCTTCCCACGGTTTTCGGCGTCTGCGACAGCCGCTTTCTCATGGCGAGCATGGGGGAAGTGGTGGGAGAAAAGATCACCAGAGCGGTGGAACGGGCAACAAAAGACCGCTTGCCGGTGATCTTTTTTATTTGCTCCGGCGGGGCCAGGATGCAGGAGGGTATGACCTCCCTCATGCAGATGGCAAAAACGGCTGCGGCCTTTCGCCGCCACAGCGATGCCGGCCTTCTCTCGGTCAACGTGCTGACGAATCCCACGACCGGCGGGGTAACGGCGAGTTTCGCCATGCTGGGGGATATTATTCTGGCGGAGCCTGGCGCTCTGATCGGCTTTGCAGGTCCTCGGGTTATCGAGCAGACCATCGGCCAGAAGCTCCCGGCGGGCTTCCAGAGCTCGGAGTTTCTCCTGGAGCACGGTTTCCTCGACGGGATTGTGGAGAGGAAAGAGATGAAGGAGACACTGCAGCGGATTTTGAGGCTGCATGGCGGGGCAGCAAAAATACCATGGAAAGAGCAAGATTTGGCAAAGACAGAAAAGCTGCCATCGGATGGAAAATGCTTTCAGACAGGTTCCGAAACGGAATCGTTGATTCCAGATCCTGCTTCGACTGCAACTGTATTTGTCACACCAGCCGCCCGCATCTCATCCCTCCGCCACTCCCTCTCCACAGTCTTCGCCCGCCGCACCCCCGCAGAAAAACTGGAGGCCTGGGATCATGTCACTCTGGCCCGGTCGGCGGAACGGCCGCGAAGCGCAGATTTCCTGCCCCTCCTTTTTGACGGTTTCCTGGAACTTCATGGAGATCGCTGTTTCCGGGACGACCCTTCGGTCATCGGCGGCCTGGCCTTTTTTGAGGGACAGCCTGTGACGGTCATTGCCCAGGAAAAAGGCCACGGCACGAAAGAAAATGTGAAACGCAATTTCGGTATGGTTTCCCCGGAGGGCTACCGGAAAGCCCGGCGTCTCATGAAGCAGGCGGAAAAATTTCACCGGCCGGTTCTGTTTTTCGTGGATACGCCGGGAGCCTTCTGCGGCATGGAAGCAGAAGAGCGGGGGCAGGGGGAAGCCATCGCCCGGAGCCTTTATGAGCTTTCTGTCCTGAAGGTTCCTGTTCTTTCTATAATAATAGGAGAGGGCGGCAGCGGCGGAGCTCTGGCCTTTGCCCTGGCGGACGAGGTCTGGATGGTGGAGCATGCGGTTTATTCGATTCTTTCCCCGGAGGGCTTTGCCTCGATTCTGTGGAAGGACAGCTCCAGAGCCCGGGAAGCCGCAAAAGTCATGGGCCTGACTGCCGATCAGCTGAAGAAACAGGGTATGGTGGAGGAAGTGATTCCCGAGGAGACGCCTCTCACCCTGGAAAACCTTCCGCTCAGGGCCGGCCGCATGCGGGAAGGAATCCGTCTGTTTCTGAACACCTACGGGACTTTTTCCGAGGAAGAGCTTCTCGCTCATCGCTGGGAGCGCTTCCGCACAAAATAAAAATTTCCGTATGCAAAAAAAGGAAATTGTGGTATAATCCATGAATATTAGACGGGCAGAAGCGAAAAAAGCGAAGCCCCGCTGAACAGGGAGGAGCAGAGTGTGGGAAACGGGAAAGTGATAAATGATGTGCTGGTCCATCTGTTTAATGAGGTCTGGCAGCTGGAAAAAAGCGCGCTGACTGCGGGAGAATTTAAAGATCTTACCTATAACGATATGCATATCATTGAGGCCGTGGGCCTGGATGGACAGAAAATGTCAGATATTGCGGCTGCTCTGCATATCACGGTGGGGTCTCTCACGACTTCTATGAATGGCCTGGTGAAAAAAGGCTACACGGAACGGGAGCGGAGTGGCAAGGACCGGCGGGTGGTTTACATCCATCTGACGGCGAAGGGCAAAAAAGCCTACGAACATCATGCAGAATTTCACCGCCGGATGACGGAAGAGATCATGCGGCAGCTGGAGGGAGACGAACTCACTGTGCTGGAGAAGGCTCTCACCGGTCTGGTGGATTTTTTTGAACAGTATGAGGGGTAAAAATGACGCCCAAATGTGGATAAATCAACGGAAAAACAATATCGAGGTGGATAAGGTGAAAGGTTTTATGGTCGTCCTCTATATTCACAGTCAGGACGGAGCAAAAGGAAGACAGGGCTTTCTGAAAACTTCGTACCTGAAAGAAATATAATAACAAAAGAGGGAAAAACAAATGACAGCACAGATTTTAGCACTGATCATATTCCTGGCCATGTTTGTCCTGATTATTCTGGAAGTATGGGACAGGCATCTGATCACTCTGGGCTGCGGCCTGCTGACACTGGTCCTGGTATTCGGACTCGGTATGCGGAGCATGAGCGCAGTCTGGGAAACACTGAATGTGAAAAGCATTTTCACCACGGCCTTCTGGTATGCCGCCGGAGAGTCCTCTGAGGCTTCCTCAGGCATCAACTGGCAGACGATCATTTTCATCGCCGGAATGATGATTATGGTAGAAGGTATGGCAAGAGTCGGATTTTTCCGCTGGCTCTGCATGCGTCTCGCAAAGCTGGTAAAATACCAGGTCATCCCTATTTTTATGACCTTCATGGTATTATCCTTTGTACTGGCCATGTTCATCGACAGTATCACGGTTATCCTGTTCCTGGCAGCCGTAACCATCGAGCTTTCCAAGCTCCTGGAATTCAACCCGGTTCCGATGATCCTTTCTGAGATCTTCTGCGCGAACCTGGGAGGCTCCGCTACGATGTGCGGTGATCCGCCTAACATCATTATCGGTACATCCTTAGGATTTACCTTTATGGATTTCATCAAGAACACCGGACTGATTGCAGTTATAGCCCTGGTTGTTGTGGTAATCTATTTTTATTTCATCTTCCACAAAGAGCTGGAGAAAAACGGCGCGGCGAAAAAAGACCCGTCCCAGTATCCGGACCCGGCGGAAGCCATCACCAGCAAAGGCGGTTTTATCGCCAGCTCCGTGATCTTCCTCTGTGCAGTGGTTCTTCTGGTGACTCACGCCCAGACCGGACTTACGGTTTCCACTATCGGTGTCTGTATTGCGGCAGCTACCCTGATCGCGGCCGGAAAAGAAGGTCCGGGACTTTTAAAGAAGATCGATTATCAGACGCTTCTCTTCTTTATCGGCCTTTTCGTTGTTGTAGGAGGCCTGGAGCAGACTGGTGTCCTGAAGATTCTTGCCGGTATCATTGAGAAAGTCAGTGGCGGAAATATCGCTCTGATGATTGCGATTATCGTCATCGTTTCCGCGGTTGCCAGCGCCTTCATCGACAACATTCCGTTTGCAGCAACAATGATCCCGGTTATTACCAACCTGGCAGCAACCACTCCTGGTATTGATATCACGGTTCTTTCCTGGGCATTGGCCATGGGAACGGATATCGGAGGAAGCGCCACTCCCATCGGAGCTTCCGCAAACGTTGTCGGTATCGCTACCGCAGCAAAAGAAGGACATATCATCAAATGGGGTAAATACTGTAAGGCCATGGCGCCTGCTACGGTGATCGTCATTGCAGTATCCCTCGTTATGATTTATGTGAGATATTTATAAAAGTAAGGGGGAGATTCGTATGAAAAAGAAACAGCTGATCATTTCTGTAGGACGTGAGTTCGGAAGCGGCGGTCATGAGATCGCCCAGGGCCTGGCGGATCATTACGGCCTGACCATGTATGACCACGACCTCTTAAAAGAGATCGCAGCGAAGAAAAACTTAAACGGCGATGAGCTGACAGCCTACGACGAGGTAAAATGGAATCGTTTCCTGTACCGCACGGTCCGTGGCTTAAACAGCTCTCCGGAGCAGAATGTGGCAAATCTGCAGTTTGAGTATCTTCGTGAAAAAGCCAAAGCAGGAGATTCCTTCGTGGTAGTAGGACGCTGCTCCGAGACCATCCTCCGGGAATACAAATGCCTGGTGTCCATCTTCGTGGGCGGCGACATCAGCAAGAAGGCAGAGCGTGTCATGAAGTATTACAACATGACCGAAAAAGAAGCCCGGGAGTTCATGAAAGAAAAGGACAAACGAAGAAAACAGTACCACAACCGCTACTGTGAGATCGCCTGGGGAGATTCCCGGAACTATGATCTCTCCATCAACAGCAGCAGACTCGGCATCGATGGCACGATTCAGACTCTGATCCAGTACATTGACGCCCGTATTGCTATCATGTAAAAAGCAAAAAAATGCCTCCGGTCAAATATGATCGGAGGTGTTTTTTATAACTTTTTCTTATATTCAGCAAGCATCTGTTCCAGTTCTTCGATCTCTTTTTTCACCCGCTCGCGGTCGGTTTCCGCGTCGAAAAGGGTGGTGAGAAGAGCGGTCTTGGAAATGGTTTTGTTCAGGCGTTCCAGATCCTGAGAAAACTGAGATGCGATAAATTCGTCATGAGAGATGATGGGACGGTAGCTTCTGGAGAGAACCGTTCCGCTGTAAACGATGTCAGCTACTTCAATGATTTTCTGGCCGAGGAGCTTTCTTAAAACGGCCTGAACGGTGTTCATGGTCAGATCAGGGTTTGCGCCTACGATCTCAGAGGCAGTCATGGGCTTTTCACCGTTCCAGAGGACTTCCAGAACATCCTGTTCACGTCTGGTGGGGGACCAGGTTTTTCCTTTTGTGGGCATAGTGGCGGCACTTCCTTTCTTGCAGCTGCGGAAAAGCTTTTCCGCATGTTCTTCAACAATAAAGTATCTTGGTTACTTTGGATTTTATATCAAAACAGTGGGAATTGTCAATAAAAAATTATAGTAAAGCAGCGCATGAAAGTGTGAAAAATCTGTGTTTTCTACATAAAAAAGAAAACGTTTTCCTAATACCTGGAGCGGACTCGAGGGCTTGTATTTCATTTGATACATGGTATAGTATTACTATAAAACTTTATAACAGGGGGACAAACAAATGATATTCGGAAAGTATATCAACCGGTATTACCTCAAAAATGCGCCTCTTCTGCTTCTCGGACTGGCCGCATTGGTACTGGTTGATTTTTTTCAGCTCAAAGTGCCGGAGCTCTACCGCATGGTGATCAACGGCACCAACAGCGGCGAGGTTGTCGTTGACGGACAGACCATGGCCTTCACCATGGACGTTCTGCTGGACAAGATCTGTCTGCCGATGATCTGGATCATTCTTGCCATGGTTTTCGGCCGTTTCCTGTGGCGCGTCTGTTTCTTCAATGCAGCGGTCCGGACGGAGACCGATCTCCGCAACAAGATGTTCGACCACAGCCGCATGCTCTCTCAGGAATACTACCAGGTCAATAAGGTAGGAAATCTCATGAGCCTTTACACCAACGATCTGGACACGATCCAGGAGTGCTTTGGTGACGGCGTTCTGATGTTCTTCGACGCCCTGCTTCTCGGCCTTCTGGCTATCATCAAGATGTGGCGGATGGACCACCTTCTGACCCTGCTTTCTCTGATTCCCATGGCCTTTCTGCTGGTAGTGGGAAGCGGACTTGGCAAAGTCATGGTAAAAAAATGGGAGGAGCGGCAGCAGGCTTTCTCTGATCTCTCTGATTTTGCCCAGGAGAGTTATTCCGGCATCGCCGTCATCAAGGCCTTTGTGAAAGAGTATAAGGAGCTCAACGCTTTCCGGAAACTCAACAGGGAAAACGAAGACATCAACGTGACCTACACCCGGATTTCCACGCTTCTTAACATTATGGTAACGCTTTTCGTGGAGTCCGTGATCTGTGTGATCTTAGGCTATGGCGGCTACCTGGTCTACCAGGGAAAATTCAACGCCGGTCAGCTGGTGGAGTACATCGGTTACTTTTCCGCCATTGTCTGGCCCATCATGGCTGTGGCTATGCTCATTGAGAAGACTTCCCGAGGCAAGGCTTCCTTAAACCGTGTCAGCGAGCTTCTGGATGCGGAGATTCATGTGAAAGACCGCCCCGGCGCGAAAGAAATCGAGCACATCAAGGGAAAGATTGAGTTTAAGAATCTGACCTTCCGCTATCCCGGTGGGGAGTACGATGTTCTGAAAAATGTTTCCTTCGTGATCAATCCCGGCGAGAGGGTGGGAATTGTGGGAAAAACAGGAGCCGGAAAGACCACGCTGGTGGATCTGATTCTTCGGACCTACAATGTGAAAGACGGCGCCCTTTTCATCGACGATCAGGACGTCAACGATCTGACGATCCATTCGGTCCGGGAGGGCTGTGCCTATGTGCCTCAGGACAGCTTCCTTTTTTCCGATACCATCGAGCGAAACATCGGCTTTTCCTTCGATGAGGCGGACCAGAGTCAGGTGGAGCTGGCTGCGAAAATGGCGGACGTCCACGAAAATATCATTGATTTCAAGGATGGTTACGAGACGATCCTGGGAGAGCGTGGCGTGACTGTCTCCGGCGGACAGAAGCAGCGAATTTCCATTGCCCGGGCTCTGATGAAAAATGCGCCGGTGCTGATCCTGGATGATTCCGTTTCTGCTGTCGATACCAAAACCGAGAGGATCATTCTCGATAACCTCAAGAAACAGACCGGCCGGACGATCCTCCTGATTGCTCACCGGATTTCCACCGTGGAGGAGATGGACAAGATCATCTTCCTGGATGACGGTGAGGTGAAGGCCGTGGGTCCGCACACAGAGCTTTACGCTTCCTGTGAGGAGTATCGGAAGATGGTAGACCTCCAGAAACTGGAAGAAGAAGAGAGAGGTGAGACAAATGCATAATTACTATCCGCTTTTGCTGGTGGGCGGCATCATCGGCACGATATCCCTGCTTCTTCTGATCGCCTACGGTCTCGTGAAGGACAAGAAAGAAGCCATGGGCTTTGAACGGAACATGAAAGACAGCGAGATCATGCAGCGCCTCGTAAAATACGCCGCTCCTTATAAAAAAGAGTTCATTTTCGTGGGCTTTCTCATGCTGTTTTCGATCGCCTACAGCATCATTTCCCCGCTGATTGTCGGTCAGATTGAGGAGCTGGTGGTGGGAGATTTTCCACTGAATACACTTTTTCTCTATGTGGCTGCCTACGCGGCCATCCTGCTGATCTCCATGGCCTGCTCCTATTTTCAGGCCATCATCCTGCAGAAAACGGGCCAGAAGATCATCTCAACGATGAGAGAAGAGCTTTTTACCCATATTGAGGCTCTTTCCCACGAGCAGCTCAATGAGATTCCGGTGGGAAAACTTGTCACCCGTACCACCAACGATACCAATGCGATCTCCCTGATGTTTACCAACCTTCTGGTAAACCTTCTGAAGAACTTTTTTGTGATCTTCGGTATTCTGGCGGCCATGCTCCTTCTGAACGTGGAGCTGACGCTGATGGTGCTCTGCTTTGTGCCCTTCATCATTCTGTTTTCCGTGATTTTCCGGAGATTCACGAGAAAGGCCTACCGGAAGGTAAAGGACTGCACGACAGACATCAACACCTACCTTTCCGAGAACCTCTCGGGCATCAAGATCACCCAGATCTTCAACCGGGAGGATGTGAAAAAAGAAGAGTTCACAGAGAGAAGCAATGCCCTCGGCCGTGCAAAACGGGAGCAGATTTTCGTTTTTGGTATCTTCCGGCCGCTGGTGTATATGCTTTACATCAGTTCCGTGCTTTGTCTCCTCTATTTAGGCGGAAAAGGTTATATTGAAAGTACGAAGTTCCTGGGTCAGACGCTGACCAGCGGAACGATCGTTACCTTCTATATGTATATCTCGAAATTTTTCGACCCGATTCAGAACCTGGCAGAGCAGTTCAACTGGCTGCAGTCGGCTTTTGCTTCCGCAGAAAAGGTCTTCTCGATCATCGACCTGCCGCTCAAGCTCACCGACGCGGAGAATGCGGTGGAGCTCACCGAGGTCCGGGGCGAGATCGAGTTCAAAGACGTCTGGTTCAGCTATGTGCCCGGCGAGTGGGTGCTCAAAGGCGTTTCCTTCCATGTAAATCCGAAGGAGACCGTGGCCTTCGTCGGTTCCACCGGTTCCGGAAAGACCACGATCCTTTCACTGATCTGCCGGAACTATGAGTTCCAGAAGGGCCAGATTCTCATCGACGGCGTGGATATCCGGAAGATCAAGATCGCTTCCCTTCGGAAACATTTCGGACAGATGCTTCAGGACGTCTTCCTCTTCTCAGGCACAATCCGGAGTAACATTCTCCTTCGGGAGGAGGGTATTTCCGACGAGCGGATCCAGGAGGTCTGCCGTTACGTCAATGCGGATCATTTTATCAACCGGCTGGAAAACGGGCTGGATGAGGAAGTGCGGGAGAGAGGAAATAATTTCTCCGCCGGCCAGCGGCAGCTTCTTTCCTTTGCCCGGACGATCATCCATGAGCCGGAGGTCATGATCCTCGACGAGGCCACGGCCAACATCGACACGGAGACCGAGCTTCTGATTCAGGATTCCCTGGAAAAGATGAGAAACATCGGAACGATGCTCATCGTGGCTCACCGTCTCTCCACGATTCAGCACGCGGACAATATCATCGTGCTCTCCAAAGGAAAGATTCTGGAGCAGGGAAAACACCAGGAACTCCTGGCGGCTCATGGAAGCTATTACCAGCTGTACACTTTACAGTATCATAAAGATCTTTTAACGAAGTAATGCTGATGCCTATGAATTGCTCTGCTGCAAAGCAGCTCCCGCAAGGTCTCCGCTCCGCTTCGGATTCCAAGTTCAAAAGCCTTATCATGCAAGCATGAACGGCTTTTTGATCTTTTGCCCCTGGCATCTTTACATTACGAAATAAATAGGATATAATACCTCCGAACTAATTACGTTCGGGACAACGAAGTCTCTGTCAGCGTTTCCGGCGCTGGCAGGGATTTTTCTGTGTCTGGAGCGAACTCCAGGGAAAGTTTTTTCCTATAGCTATTGATAGTATATTTCAATAGAAAGAATCTTGACACTGGAAAACACAGATGATAGAATACCCACTAAATCAGTAGGAAAATCCGTCCGCAGGATGGATTTTTTTCGGGAAGGAAGAAAATGGAAGAAGAAAGCTACAGAGAAAAGCCAGTGGTACTGGAACTGAAAAACATAAAGAAAACTTTCGGCGACGTAGCCGTATTGAAAGGCATCAATCTTTCCGTGAGAGCGGGAGAATTTCTCACCCTTTTGGGGTCCTCAGGCTGCGGCAAGACCACAACGCTCCGTATCATTGCAGGCCTTGAAACTCCGGATGAAGGAGAGGTGCTCCTGGAGGGAAAAGACGTGAAAAACGACGGTCCCGAGAAGCGGAACGTCAATACGGTTTTTCAGAATTATGCCCTGTTTCCCCATATGAATGTGGCAGATAACATCGGTTACGGTCTGAAGATCAAGAAGGTGGGAAAGGCGGAGATCAAAAAGCGCGTCAGCGAGATGCTGGAGCTGGTACAGCTTGCAGGCTTTGAGAAACGAATGCCCTCCGAGATGAGCGGCGGACAGAAACAGCGTGTGGCCATCGCAAGAGCCCTCATCAACAACCCGAAGGTCTTGCTTCTCGATGAACCTTTGGGCGCTCTGGACCTGCAGCTTCGCCGCCAGATGCAGCATGAGCTGAAACGGCTGCAGAAAAAGCTGGGCATCACCTTTATCTATATCACCCACGACCAGGAGGAGGCCATCAACATGTCCGACACGATTGTGGTCATGCGGGATGGCAGGTTTGAGCAGATCGGAAGTCCCTCCGAGGTTTACGATCATCCGAAGACCAGCTATGTGGCTTCCTTTGTAGGTTCCGCCAACGTCCTGAAAGGAACCGTGGAGAAAATCTCCGGCGATACCGTAGTGCTTCGGAACAGTTCCGGTACGATGGTCTGCGACAAAGAGCATTTTTCTGTCTCCGAAGGTTCCACCGAGACGCTGGCTGTCCGTAGCGAGCAGATCAGCGTCTGGAAAGAGCCGAAGAGTGCCTACGGTCTTACGGGAACCATTGTGGAGAAAACTTTTGTCGGCGGCATGCTCCGTATTGTTGTGAAGCTTCATGACGGGGAAGAAGTAGTGGTGAGCCGCCACGGCATCAACTTCGACTACGATACCGGAGATCAGGTCTACCTCGAATGGGAGCCGAAAAACGCGGTTTTCGTGGACATGGAGGCGTAAGGGATGAAGAAGAAAAACAGATGGTGGCTTCTCATCACGCCGCTGTACCTTTTTACCCTGCTTTTTGTGCTGGGTCCCATGATCTACATGGTGGCCGTGAGCTTTGCCACAAATAATGGCGACGGCTACGGTTTCCGCTGGATCTTTACGTTGGATAATTACCGGAAAATGACAGATCCGGTTTACCTCCAGTGCTTTGTCCAGTCTTTTGAGCTGGCCTTTGCGACGACGATCCTCGTGACGCTCATCGGTTATCCTTTCGGATATTTTATGGCGAAGCTTTCCGAGAAAGGCAAAAAACGCATGATGTTTCTCATTATGGTGCCTTTCTGGACCAGCTCCCTGATCCGCCTCTACGGCTGGATCATCATTCTGCAGGCAAAAGGAATCCTGAACGGCGTTTTAAAAGCGCTCGGCCTCATCGACAAACCGCTGAAACTCCTGTATAGTTATCCGGCGGTACTGATCGGCATGATCTACGCCCTCCTTCCGTTTATGATCCTGGCCGTTTATTCCAGCGTGGAAAAAATGGACTGGGCTCTGGTGGAGGCGGCGAGAGATCTTGGCGCTTCTCCTTTTAAGGCGTTTCTCACTGTGACTCTGAAGCTGACCCTGCCGGGCCTGCTCTCCGGTGTGATCCTGACCTTTATTCCCTCCATGGGCCTTTTCTTCATCGCAGATATTCTGGGTGGAAATAAGATCGTCCTGGTGGGAAGCCTGATCCAGGATCAGCTGACCCGCGGAAGCAACTGGCCCTTCGCGGCGGCTCTGGCCGTGATCCTGACGATTCTGACCAGCCTCATGATCTTCTTCTACCGGAAGATCACCCATGTGAAAGATCTGGAGGGACTGTTCTGATGAAAAAGAAAAAATTTAAGTTTTCACATCTGTATCTGGGGCTGGTGATGGCCATCACCTACCTGCCGCTGATCATGGTGGTGATCTTTTCCTTTAACGATTCCAAGCTGACGGTTTCCTGGAAGGGCTTTACCTTAAGCTGGTATCGGGAGCTTTTCCACGACGCGGCCCTGATCGAAGCGCTGAAAAACAGTCTGATCCTGGGAGGCGTGAGCTGCCTGGTGGCCGCTGTCATCGGCACTCTGGGAGCCATCGGAATGGCGAGAGTCAATTATAAGAGCAAGGGAATGATGGAGTACCTTTCCACAGCGCCGATCATGGTGCCGGAGATCATCCTTGGAATGGTGTTCATGGCGTTTTTCTCCCTGCTGAACCTGCCTTTTGGTATGCTGACACTGGTTCTGGCCCACTCTGCATTTTGTATACCCTATGTATACATGATGGTGAAAGCCCGGCTGGTGGGCATCGATAAATCGCTGGAGGAGGCGGCCATGGACCTTGGCGCTTCCCCGAGAAGAATCTTCTGGGATATCACCCTGCCGCTCATCATGCCGGCGGTTCTATCCGGCTGTGTGCTGGCCTTTGCCATGTCCTTCGATGACGTGGTTATCAGTATTTTTGTAAACGGACCGAAGCTGTCAACCCTGCCCATCAAAGTGTATACACAGCTGAAAACCGGTGTGACGCCGGAGATCAACGCCCTTTGTACGGTGATCCTGACGGTTGTGATCCTGGTGGAGCTTGTTTCCTCTCTCTTTCAGAAAAAGAGCAGAGGTTCAAGATAAATAAGTCGAGAATGAGGAGGAAATCAAATGAAAAAAAGAATGATCGCAGCAATGCTGACCGCCATGACAGCCCTTTCTGTCTTCGGAGTGACCGCTATGGCAGATGACGACGAGCTGGTGCTTTTCACCTGGGAAAATATGTTCCCGCAGGAAGTGCTGGATGGCTTTACCGAAGAGACTGGTATTAAGGTTGTCTATTCCAACTTTGACACCGATGAGACCATGCTGGAGAAGCTTTCTCAGTCAAAGGGCGGCGACTACGACGTGATCGTTGCAGATGACTACATCATCGAGCAGGCAGTCAGCGAAGGTCTTGTGAGCGAGCTGGACAAAGATACCATCACCAACTTTGGAAATATCAATCCTCTTTATCAGGGACAGTTCTACGATCCGGATGACAAATACACCGTTCCCTACGGCGCCGGCATTCCGCTGATCGTTTACGATCCGGATCTGGTGGATTTCGAGATCAAAGGCTACTCTGACCTCTGGAACGAGGAGCTCAAAGACCAGGTAGCCATCACCGCAAACTACCGCGTTATCAATGGAATCACCCTTCTTTCCATGGGAAAATCCATGAATGAGGAGGATGTGAGCGTGATCGAAGAGGCCGGACAGAAACTTCTGGAGCTGGCTCCGAATATCCGTCTGATCCAGGATGACAACACCCAGAACTCTCTTCTGAACGGAGAGGCTTCTGTGGCTTTCCTGTATACATCACAGGTAACTCAGGTTCTGGCTGAGAATCCGGATCTCAAGGTCGTTTACCCGGAAGAGGGCCTGGGCTTCGGTATCATGGGCGCTTTCATTCCCTCTGAGGCTCCGAACAAGGCAGCAGCCAACGAGTTCCTGAACTATATCCTGGAGCCGGAAAATGCAGCGAAATGCATGGATTATATCGGCTACTACAACACCGTCAAGACAGCAGATGACCTGGTAAATCCGGATCTGGTGGTTCCGGATTCTGTTACCAAGGGTGAGATCATCCAGAACGTATCCGCAGAGGCTGACGAGGCCTACAACAAGAACTGGACAGAGTTCAAGGCAGCCTGCGGACAGTGAGAAACGAGCTTTTAGAAGAGTTTGCCGGGTTTACGGAGATTGACTCCGTAAGCTTCGGCGAACGCCGGATGGCCGATCTTCTGAAAGAAAAACTGAGAGCTTTGGGGTTTGAAACAGAAGAGGATGACGCAGGAAGCCATTACGGCGGCAATGCAGGAAATGTATACGGATTTCTGAAGGGCTCTCTTTCCGGGGAGCCCGTTCTTTTTTCCGCCCACATGGATACGGTGGAGCCGGGAATCGGAAAAAAAGCAGTTTTTCAGGAAGATGGCAGGATCACATCCGATGGAACGACGGTGCTGGGTGCAGACGATGCGGCAGGTCTTACGGAGATCCTGGGCGGCATCCGCCGGGTGCTTTCATCCGGAAAGCCTCACCGGGATATTGAGGTCCTTTTTCCCATTGCGGAGGAAGTGTATACAAAAGGCACGCGGGTTTTTGACTTTTCAAAGATCCGTTCCAAAGAGGCCTATGTGCTGGATCTCTCCGGTCCGGTGGGAAGCGCGGCCGTTCAGGCTCCGTCCCTCATTTCCTTTGTGCTCACAATTCATGGAAAGGCAGCCCACGCGGGTTTTGAGCCGGAAAAAGGCATCCATGCGGTGACGGCGGCGGCCCTTGCAATTGCCCGCCTTCCCCAGGGGCATGTGGAGGAGGACACTACACTGAATATTGGCCTGATCCGCGGCGGTACCGCCACGAATATCGTGCCGGAGAGCTGCATCGTGGAGGGCGAGATCCGAAGCTACAGCCACGAAAAAGCCCTCTCCTATATGGAGGCGGTCCGCCGGGTATTCCGGGAGGAAGCGGAAAAATCAGGCGGCTCTCTGGAGGACGAGGTTTCCATCAATCTGGTGGCCTATCACACCGGGGAAGAGGAGGCTTCCGTGAAAAATTTCCGCCGGGCGGCGAAAAAACTGGGCCTTTCCGGGGAACTGACGGAGACCTTCGGCGGCAGCGACTGCAACACCTTCGCGGAGCATGGAATCCGCGGAATCGTGCTTTCCTGCGGCATGTATCAGCCCCATTCCACGAGGGAATATACCACAGTGGAAGATCTGGAGAAGGGCGCGGCTCTCGTAGAAGAGCTGATTTTGGGAGAATAAGGAGGGGCATAGGATGAAAATTCCGCTTCATTATCAGGTGTCAGAATTTGACTGCGGTCCCACGACCGTTTTAAATGCGATGAGCTATCTCTTTCAAAGAGAGGATCTTCCCGCGGAGATCGTACGAAATATTATGATTTACTGTCTGGACTGCTATAATGAGGAAGGGCGGCCGGGCGGAAACGGTACCTCCCGGGCTGCCATGATGTTTCTCAGCAACTGGCTCAACGGCTTCGGCAAGGTGGCGAAGCTGCCGCTCTCCAGCCGTTACCTCTCCGGCAAGAGTGTATATGTGGGCCAGGAGAGCCAGATCAACGATGCTCTTCATCGTGGCGGCGTGGCTGTCGTCCGCCTCTACTACGAGGTGGAGCATTATGTACTGCTCACCGGTATTGAGGAGGATAAGATTCTGGTTTTCGACCCTTACTACGAGGAGGAGCTGACGGAAGACTACCCGGGGGTTGAACTGGATAACACCCACCCCTTCACCTATAACCGCAAGGTCCCGGAATCCTATTTCAACAAAGAAACCCTGACCTTTTACGCCTTCGGGCCTTGGAAGCTTAGGGAAGCCGTGCTCCTCTTCAACAACAAAACTATGCTGACGAGCGAGCATACGATTGAGTATTTTATCTAAAACGGTAAAAATCTGCACCGCCCTGGGGGAATGCCTGGAGGCGGTGTGTCTGTGGAAGCAAAGGTGCGCTGCGGAGCAGTTACGACTCTGGGCGTAACCCAGACCGGCGACGGTCGCCTGAAATTCAATATCAGTGAGGGCGAGGCTATCGATACGCCGATCCTCCTGAACGGAAATACCTCCACGCACATCCGTTTCAGCCTGCCGCCTGCGGAGTATATGGACCGCTTGTTTGTGGAAGCGCCGACCCATCACCTGGCTCTGGCTGTGGGTCACAATGCAGGCCTGTTTTCCAAGATTGCAGAGCTTATGAATATTCCCTATGCGATTTACTGATGAAAAAAGGATTGTAAAGGAAAAAAAGAACAGGTATAATTTGAATATCCGGAGAGTTACCAGGGATAAGAATGAGATGTTCAAGGAGGGTTTTACAATGATTAAAGGATTTAAAATGAAACTGTATGAGGGCCAGGAGGCCGAGTACGAGAAGCGTCACAATCAGCTCTGGCCGGAGATGAAGGACATGATCCATGAATATGGCGGAAAGAATTACACCATCTTTTTGGACAAAGAAACGCTGACTCTTTTCGGCTACATCGAGATCGAGGACGAGGAGCGCTGGGCCAAAGGAGCTGACACCGCCATCAACCGGAAATGGTGGGATTTCATGGCAGATATTATGGAAACCAACCCGGACAACAGCCCCGTGAGCATCGATCTCAAAGAGGTTTTCCACTTGGACTAAACTCCAGAAAACCCCGTAAAATCGGGCTTTTTCCCAATTTGGAAAAATAATGATTGCATTTTCTTCCAAATTATATTATAATCTTACTTGTAGAAGAATTTACCCTTCAAAAATTCTTTTTACAGACCCCTTATTAATTATTTATACTCCCCTCGAAAGACCTGGCAGCTCCCCTGTCAGGTCTTTCTTTTTGCCAGTATTTATGCGGCTTCCGGGACTTTTTGGGTCTCGGAAAGTGTCTGTTTATTTGTTACAGAAAATGACTTTTTTGGACGGTTGTACTCAGTTTTGTACTCAGGTGGCTGAAAATTGGGGAAGGGGGTTTTTCGGACAGAAAATAAGAAAAGTAAGAAGCTTTAGCACACAGAAAATGCTGAGGCTTCTTACTTTTTAATAATATCACAGTTTGTCTGAGGCATCAAAGAAACTCTCAGCATCTTTGAAAAATTCTTCTATAGGTATATTAAAGACTTTCGATAAACCATATAATTCTATATCCGTAACA
>OLSO01000431.1_pt1 | contig 41320 bp, 28 predicted proteins | sample 1672441 | NCBI WGS metagenome assembly OLSO01 (sample SAMEA3136686, study PRJEB25190) | human gut metagenome | biome: human gut; feature: human-associated habitat; material: faeces | place: Austria | collected 2013 | reverse complement strand
GGCTATGCCGCAGATGGAAAGCAACAAAGGTGTACAGAGCCAATGGCAATATCTGGAAAGCGAACAGCATCGTCGTCGCAGATGTTACCGTAAGGTGATGGTTAGATAAGATAAAACAATATGGAAAATGCAATTTTAAGATAAAAAAGCGCCTGGCTTAGATAATTGATTCTGAGTCAGGCGCTTTGTTTTATTTCCTAATACCGTATATTCTTTCTTTCTCCCAGAAAGCCCTTCAAGCCTCCCAGTTCCATCAGAATTACACCAATAAGGGTGGTGAGGATGCCCAAGATGACATCGATGATGTAATGATGGCCGGAATAAACGGCTGTCCACCAGATTCCTAAGCAGATGAAAGCGAATAGGGCTATCGTGTACCAACGCTTATGGCTCATTACGGCATAGATGGTAGTGAGGAACATGTAGGCTGCGTGCAAGCTGGGAACGGCAGCAAATACATTGGCATTCTTGCCGTACAGTCCATGAAAGATGGAAAGTCCCGTCATTTCATCAAATCTGCCTAAACCTGACACATTACCCGGGGTGTGGAGAACCGGCTCGAAACCGTAGTTCATCGCATACCAAGGTGGAGCTGCAGGGTAGATATAATAGCCGATAAAGCCAATGATGTTGACCAGAAGAAAAGCCCATGAGAATCGTCTGAACCAGGAATACTGCTTCTTGATGTAGAGATAAATGGCGAAGGCGATAGGTACCGGTACCCAGCACAGGTAGAAGATACCAGCCATGAAATCGGCTGCTCCGCAGTTGTGAACCTTGAAGTATTCGCCTGGTATCATGAGTTGTGTATGGTCGGCTACAGCCTGCAGTTCAGCAGCTGTAGTGGCTGCTATTCCAAAGAGATATTTCTCTGCTTCATACAGATGAACTACATCGATGGAGTTTACCTTATAGTTCGGGTAAAGGCGCATCGAATCGTAGATGATTCCGAAGAGGAACCAAGGCAGGAAGTAGATGGCAAAGTTGCGGGTCTTCTTCCAAGCCATCAGCACGACCAATAGAATGATTAAATATATGCTAAACACTTTCTCTTATTTTTTTTTCATTACTCGATAGCAATGTGCGATACGCCAGAATGCTGTGATGTTGGCAAGAATGGCGATGAGAATCATGCCGCTCGCCAACCGCCATAAATCTCCGGTAATGCCAGTAACGATTGCAGATACGGCAGTAACGACTACTCGCTCCGGGCGTTGCATGAATCCTACCTTGCACTCGATGTCAAGACCTTCAGCACGGGCACGAACGTAGCTTACCATCACGGAACCCGTCATGGCAGCAAAGGTCATTACGCCCATCCAGAACCATTCGCCCTTGTCGGTAAGGAGGAAGACCAGGCAGATGCCGAAGAGACTGACCAGCTCGCTGTAACGGTCGAGCGTAGAATCCCAAAGTGCACCAAAGAGGCTGCTCTTGCCGCTCATACGGGCCAGTCTTCCATCCATCATATCGAAGAGACCAGAGGCAAGAATGATAAATCCACCCCATCCGATGAGAGTCATACTGTCGGCATAAGTATAGTCGCTAGTGCCGGCAGTCATCAGGGTAGGGTCGCTGTTGACTCCGCCCATTCCCTGAATCCACGCAGCGTCAATAAAGAAGCAGGTAGCAAAAATATTGCCGATAAAACCTACCAGCGTCACGATGTTTGGCGTGATTCCAATCTTTATCATCGCCTTGATGAGCGGATTGATCATCACGTAGATTACTTTTTGTAAGAAATCTCTGTAATTCATTTGTTTATTGTCATTTGTAATTTCCTAATATTCTTTTTCCCTTCTTATTGGAGGTCTTCAGGATTCCTTCCTTCAGGAACCTCTTCTTCGTCCTTTTTCTTAAACACGAATTTCCTCTGTCCGGGATAATTCACCAGCACAGCTACAAGAAATGAAACCACACATTTTGGAATCATGTAGTGGATATTGACGTGTTCATGCAGGTTGATGGCTTCTGTCAAGGCGATGGTACCGCCCGAATTGAGCGTCCAGCTCAAGGCCCAGATGATGAAATATCGCCATGCCACGCTCTTCTTCTTGCGCTTGGAGTAGCCGAATACGTAGCGGTAGTTGAGGGTGCAGTTGGTGATTCCGCCACTCATGACGCCCAGGGCATTGGCTAGTCCGTAGTATATTCCGATGATATCGGAGAGGAAGAAAGCCAGTCCGAAGTCTACTATCGAGGCTATTGATGCTGTGAGCTCAGCCTTTCCGAAGGTTACCAGTTCCTGCTTTATCTTACCCATAAAAATATGATTTTTGCAATCAGCATGACGACGGCTGCATAGAATCCACCCAGCAGGTCGTCTGCCATGACATAGAAGGCTCCCTCTTTGCGGTCTAGCCACTTGATGCCAAGCGGCTTCACCATGTCGAAGAAGCGGAAGAGAACCAAGGCAACCAAAGCCCACCACCAGGCATCCTTGGGTGCTCCTGTGGTAGTAAATGGCGTAATTAGGGACAGCGGAATCCATACGCCAGCCATCTCGTCGATTACAACTCGGCTTGGGTCTTCTCCCCAATAAGGCTGTAGTCGGGCTGTAGCCCAGGTTCCTAACAGGGTAGAGAGGATGACCAGGAAGAAGGTGATGCTTTGCAGCGTTTCTCCGTTGAAGCCACCGAGGTAAGCCATCAATGCCCAAATAAGGGTGGCCAAGACTGAGCCAGCCGTGCCTGGTCCCCAAGGCCAGAAGCCGCTTCCGAAGCCTGTTCCGATGATGACGGGCAGCAGCGGAGGGGGTTCATTGGTTAGATTTCCTTTATTGTTCATTTTTGCCTAATTTCTATTCGTTTTGCTTGATTGTTTGTAATTCGGTTGCAAAATTACGCTAAAAAACTAAAATATCCAAATAGTTTTCGATTATTTTCAGAATAATATGTATATCTTTGCATCCGAATTCGGAAAAAAGCCAAAAATGAAGCCCAAAAGAGCTTAAATATGGCTTATTATATAAATAAGGTATTATTAGAAAGAGGTTAATGAAGGATATGAATTTTAAAAGATCATTCTTGTTGTTTTTTACATTGATGGTCTGTGCGCTTGAGATGGCTGCACAGCAGAAAATCAGCGGTCGCGTCATCGACGAGGATGGCTTTGCCGTGCCTTATGCTAGCGTGCAATATAAGGGACACAAGATTGCCGTTTCAAGTGATGGAGAGGGTAAGTTTACCATCGAGAAGCATCCCGAATGGGTGCTTACCGTGAGTGCCCTCAGCTATAAGTCACAGACTGTGAAGATTAGCGAAAAGCTCAATTTTCTGGAAGTGAAATTGAAAGATGATAGCCGCCGGCTCAACGAGGTGGTGGTGAAATCGAAGAAAGGTAAGTACAAAAGAAAGGAAAATCCTGCCGTAGAGCTGATGCGACGTGTGATTGCTGCCAAGAAGAAGAGCAATCTGTCCAATCATGATTATTATCAGTTTGATAAATATCAGAAGTTAACCTTGGCGCTCAACGATTTGACCAAGGAACAGTTGGAGGGCAAGTTCTTCAGCAAGCGTCAGTATCTGCTGGACCAGGTGGAGAAATCGCCTTATAATGATAAGCTGACCTTGCCTGTGCAGATCAACGAGACGGTTTCGCAGCATATCTACCGCAAGGATCCAAAGAGCGAGAAAGATATTATCAAGGGTCAGCAGAGTAATGGTATCGGTCAGGTGATTCAGACGGGTGAAATCATCAATACCGTTCTCAAGGATGTATTTACCGATGTCGATATCTACGATGATTATGTGCGCCTCCTGCAATATCCGTTCCCTTCTCCTATCGGTAGAACAGCTATTTCCTTCTACCATTATTATATAGAGGATACGGTTTATGTAGATCGCGATCTCTGCTATCATCTGCAGTTTATTCCTGCCAACAGTCAGGACTTCGGATTCCGTGGAGAGCTCTATGTGCTTGCTGACAGCACCCTGCATGTAAAGAAATGTAATCTTTATATGCCTCACAATAGTGATGTAAACTGGGTGAAGGATATGAAGATAGAGCAGGAATTTACGAAGCTCGATAATGGCGAGTGGGTTTTGACCAAGGACGATATGGTGGCAGAAATGCACATCAATAATCTGTTGCAGGACCTGCTGGTGGTAAGAAATACGCGACTCTCCGACTATGCCTTTGATGAACTGCCGAAGCAGCTGTTCAAGGGCAAGGCGAAGATAAGGCACGATATGGACGCCATGAACCGTGATGAGGCTTACTGGAATAAATACCGACAGGTAGGCCTTACGAAGAGCGAATCATCGATGGATAGTTTCATTCATCGTATGGAGAATTCCAAGGGCTTCAAATACATTATCCTGGGTGTGCGAGCCCTGATGGAGAACTATGTTGAGGTGGCTCATGCCAAGAAGACCGAGGAGAATAAGGAAAACAGAAGTTATTTCGACTTGGGACCTATCAATACGTTCCTTTCCAACAACTTCGTGGATGGAATCCGATTGCGTCTGGCTGGTCGTACGATGGCTGCGCTCAATCCTCATTTCTTCTGGAATGGTTACGGAGCCTATGGTCTGAAGAGTCATGAATGGTATTATGGTCATGTGCTGACCTATTCTTTCAACAAGAAGAAAAACAGTCCGTTCGAGTTCCCTATGCGCAACCTGACCTTCGAGATGGGACATGATATTACTTCTCCATCTGATGACAACCTGTTGCACAACAAGGACAACTTCTTCATGACCCTTCGTGCCACGACTCAGGATCAGATGTATCTCTACCAGCGCCAGAAGCTGGGCTTTGTCTACGAGACCGATTGGGGCTTCCGCTTCGATACGAATATACGCTGGCAGAGCAACCGTACCGTGGGCAACCTGCGTTATTATAAGGTGAACACGGGCGAAGAAGTAAAGAAAATCCGTACCACGGAGGTTTCGGCAGGACTCAATTACAATCCTGGTGTTACCTATGTGAATACCAAGCAGCAGCGTTTGCCTATCAATCTGGATAGTCCTGAGCTCAGCTTGCGCCATACGACGGGTCTCGATGGCTTTATGGGTGGACAGTATAAGAGCAACATCACCAGCCTGGGTATTTACAAGCGCCAATGGTTGGGAAGCTTCGGCTACATCGATTTCAATATTGTGGGTAAGATGCAATGGAACAAGGTGCCATTCAGTATGCTTATCCAGCCACCTGTCAACCTCTCTATCTTTGAACAGGAGGCCACTATCAGTATGATGAAAGACTGGGAATTCCTGAGCGACCGTCAGGTGTTCTGGTCTGTAGCCTGGGATATGAACGGCAAGCTGCTCAATCGTATTCCGCTCATCAAGAAACTCAAGTGGCGTGAATATATTGCAGCCAAGGGAGTCTGGGGACAACTTACGGATAAGAACAATCCGCTGAAGAATCCGAACGATGATGTTCTCTTCAAGTTCCCAAACAACTCTTACACCTTTGGTGATACTCCATATTGGGAATTGGTGGCTGGCGTGCACAACATCTTCAAGTTCTTCGGAATTGACTATGTGCGCCGTATCAATTACCTGAATCATCCTAATGTAGACAAGTGGGGCATCCGCATGGGATTCCTCATGACGTTCTAATCAATTTCTGATGGTCTGGAAGCGGACCATCAGAAATCATATTTGTCATCAACAACATAAAATAAGATAGGAGATAGAATCATGAAACTTTTGCTAGCAGACAGACAGGACATCACGCGAGCAGGACTCAGCTACGTGATAGAGAAAATGGAAGGGCTGGAAAGCAAGTATGTGGAAGACAAGGCTGAGCTGATGCTTGCGCTCAAAGATAACGAAGATACGGTCGTGATACTCGACTATACGAACTTCGACATCAACGATGCAGCAGAGCTGCTCATCCTGAACCAACGTTTTCCTTATACCCGATGGCTCTTGTTTAGTGAAGACTTGAGTACCGACTTCGTGAAGGTACTCGTGGCTAGCAGTAGTATGTTCAGTATTCTCCTGAAGGAGAGCCCGCTGATGGAAATCAAGGAGGCTATCCGCTTCTGTGTAGCCAGCAACCGTTTCATCTGCCAGCGCATGATGGAAGTATTGCTCGCTCCTAAGAAAGAAACAGAAGAAAAGGTAAATCTTACCAAGACTGAGACTGAGATTCTGAAAGATATTGCATTAGGAATGACTACGAAGGAAATAGCCGAAAAGCGTTTCTCCAGTTTCCATACCGTGAACACCCATCGTAAGAATATCTTCAGAAAGCTGGGCGTCAATAATGTTCATGAGGCTACAAAATATGCTTTAAGAGCGGGCTTGGTAGATTCTGCAGAATATTATATTTAACTTCTGAACTTGTGAAACTTGAATACGATATTTGAGGATATGGTAAAAAAATAAGGTTTCAGATTGTCTCCCGACAGTCTGAAACCTTTTGTTTCTAACTAACTTATTATCAACTATTCATTACTTACTGGCTGCAAAATTACAAGTTTTTATAGAAAAAAAAGTATTTACTCTAGAAAAAACACACGTAAACGTTTGCAAATTCGAATAAAAACTGTATCTTTGCACGTAAAAGTGCAATAATGCATCTTCTAATCTAACTTATTAGTAAATGAAGCAACGTAGAACATCACTAAAAGATCTCGCAGACAAGTTGGGAGTGAGCATCGCTACCGTGTCTCGAGCTTTACGAAATAGCCATGAGGTGGGAGAGGAAATGACTCAGAAAGTCAAGACCTTGGCAAAGGAACTCAACTATCGGCCTAACCCATTTGCACAGAGTCTTCGGAAGGAAGCTCCAAGGGTGATAGGCGTCATCGTTCCTAATCTGGTTACCCACTATTATGCTGCCGTGCTGGATGGCATAGAAGATTATGCCTCAAAGTGTGGCTATTCGGTTATTAGTGCCAATAGTCATGAGAACCATGAGCGCGAAGCGAAGGCTCTTGACAATTTTCTCGATATGCATGTGGAAGGTATTATTGCTTGCCTTGCACAAGATACTACCGACTATTCTCATTTCGAGCAGCTCCACAAGATGGGAGTTCCTTTGGTGTTTTTTGCCCGTTGCTGCCTGGAAGAAAAGTTCTCTCAAGTTGTGGGTAATGGTGATGTGGCGGCTCAGAAGGCTACTCAGCACATGATTGAGACAGGCTCCCGCCGTATTGCCTTCATTGGCGGTCCTAATCATCTCGATATGGTTCGCCGTCGCAAGCATGGCTATCTGGAAGCGCTCAGGGAGAACCGTATTCCTATCGACCGCAATCTGGTAGTCTGTGACAAGATAGATTTCGATGTAGCTCGTAATGCTACACTTCGACTTCTGGAGAGTGAGAATCGCCCGGATGCTATTCTTGCTTTCAACGATATCATTACCTATGCTGCCTTTGATGCCATCAAGGCTAAGGGCTTGCGCATTCCTGAAGATGTTGCCATTATCGGCTTCACGGATGGAGATACGGCAGCCTTCGTTACTCCACGCCTTTCTGCCATCATGGATAAGGCGCACGAACAGGGTACCAAGGCTTGCGAATTGCTCATGCGCAGCATCAATGGGGATGAGCAAATCTACAAGGAAGTTGTGCCGATGATTCTGAAAATCAGAGAAAGCTCTGAGAAGCAGGGTTAAAGGAACTTTTCCCTAGAACTGAAAGACCACTTTGAAGACTGATGAACCTCGATGGAAAGCGATGATAAAGATAAAAACGACAAACTATAAATATACACCTTGAATGAGCATGTTTAAAAACTTGAATTTGCTAAGGCAGGCCCTCATGGTTCTAGGATTTGTGCTGCTTCTGCAGCCTCTCCAGATGAGAGCGGCTTTGCAAAACATCGAGTTCTCCAGTTTGAATAACCGTGACGGACTCAGTAATAGCCAGGTGAATGCTATCTTGAAAGATAAGACAGGTTACGTCTGGTTTGGTACTCAGTCGGGACTCAATCGATTTGATGGATTCCGAATGAAGACCTTCTTGTATAGTGCCACAAACCAGACTTCATTGGCCAACAATTACGTAGATGATTTACAGGAGGACAATGAAGGAAAAATCTGGGTGCATACTTCTGTGGGTTATTGTGTCTATGACCCTACTACCGAGCAGTTCGACCGCAAGCCGGAAGTATGGTTGAAGACCATCAACGTAGAGGGTGCACCACAGAGAGTATTGGTGGATTCACAGAAGAATATGTGGATTCAGGTGTGGGGAAAGGGTCTTTATTATTATAATGTAAAGAACGAAACCACATACCTGTTCAAATATGCGAAGAAGCCGAAGAGCGGTTGTATCCTGGATGGCGACTTTAGCAACCTGAAGGATGTAGACGGCAAGTTGCTGGTTACTTATGGCGACGGAAAGCTGTGCCTGCTGGATGGCGACAAACAGAGCGTGCTCTGGTATAATACCTTCCTGAAAGACCATCGTCTTTGTGGAGATAATGGCGCTTACAGTTATGTAGAGAACAATCATACTTTCTGGGTTTCTACAGCAACAGAATCTTATGTCTTCAATTCTCTTAACAGACAATGGCTTACTGCCCGTTCTTATCTTGCACAGAGAGGAATTCTTGTTCCTGTAAAAGACCGCATCGTCATGCGCGACCTTCAGGTGGACCCAAATGGTGCCTTGTGGGTTGCTACCGATCATCATGGACTTTTCTATATTGATTTCAAGTCAAAGACTTTTCACCAGTATGTGCATAGTAATGCCCGGGGAAGTATTGTAGACAATTCTTTACAGAAGGTTTATATTGACAATTTCGGAGCCGTATGGGTGGGCAGCTATAAGAATGGTGTGGCTTATTATTCACCATCTTCCAGCAAGTTCAATACCATTCCGCTCGGCGATGTCTGTACCATTACGCAGGATTTGGCAGGAAATCTGTGGTGTGGAACCAACGATATGGGAATCGTGGGTTATAATCCTGTAACCGGACAGACCTGGCATTTCGGTAAGGCTCAGACGGGGCTTGGCTCGGATGTCGTGGTGAGTAGCGTGACCATGAAGGATGGAACCATGTATTTCGGAACCTTCAACGGCGGCTTTACCCAGTTCAAGAATGGCAGGTGGAAGACTTTCAATATTTCCAATAGCGGATTGGCTAATAATAGCGTCTGGTGCTTCCAGGAAGACCCTCAGCATCGTCTGCTTATCGGTACTTTGGGAAGTGGTGTACAGATTTTTGATCCTGTCACAGAGAAATTCTCTACCTTCAATATTGCCAATTCTGGAATAACGAGCAATTTCATCAATTCCATTTTCCTGCTCAATAATCATGAGGCTCTGATAGGTCATTCCCAGTATATTTCTGTCTTTGATCTTCATAGTAGGAAGATGACTAACATCAATAGTACCAAGGACGGAACTCCTTTCGGGAGTCCTTCTATCAATTATGCGATGAAGGATAGCCGTGGCATCTTGTGGATGGCTTCGCCTGGAGGAATTTCGATGTATGACAGCAGCAACGGACAGTATGAATCCATCAACGAACTGAATGGAACCACAGGAGCTGTGGGCTGTGCGGTTGTTGAGGACAAGCAGCATAATATCTGGCTGGTTTCCGAGTTTATCGTCACCCGTGTAACCTTGACCAAGGATGCTCAGGGCAAGTGGAATCTTACCATGATCAGTTTCAATTCGCTGGATGGATTGCAGAGCCGTCAGTTTAATATCCGTTCTGCCTATCTGATGCGAAACGGAGCGATTGCTGTGGGCGGTCAGGACGGTATCAACATCATCCGGCCTAGAACCATCCGCACAAGCAGGCAGCAGGCTCATGTGCTCTTCAGCGGTTTTGTTCTCTTTGACCATCCTCTTACTGCGGGCGAAAAGTTCGAGGGCAGAGTGCCACTCAAATTATCGCTCGACAGCAATCCGGAACTAGACTTGAGTTATAAGGACAAGGCGTTTACCATCCAGCTGGCTTCCAATCAGGTGTCGCTTCCGGCACGTTGCCGTTTTCTTTATCGCATGAAGGGATTGAATGATAAGTGGATGATGACTCCTGACGGAAGATCGGAAGTTACATTTACCAATCTCCTTTCAGGCAACTATGTGCTCGAAGTGAAGGTGGTGAATGGAGACGGAACCGTGAGCGAAGAGGTGAGCCGGCTGAAGGTTCATATCCATCCGCCGTTTTATCTCTCTACCTGGGCCATCATTATTTATCTGCTCCTCGTTGTGGCTGCGTTCTGGTACTATCGCCGCCGCATGATAGAGAAGCAGAGAGTGAAGTATGAAATCCAGATCAGGGAAGACAGCATCAAGAAGACCCGTGAGATGAACGAGTTGAAGCTCAACTTCTTTACCAATGTGAGCCACGAGCTTCGAACTCCGCTCACCCTGATTATCTCGCCTCTTGTTACCATGATTCGGGATGAGGGTGACCCAGAGAAGCGCAGAAAGCTCGAGCTGATTCATCGTAATGCAACCCGACTGCTGAATCTGGTCAACCAGATTCTGGATTTCCGCAAGTTCGACCAGAACAAGGAGAAGCTGTCTCTTGCCCGTATGGACATCGTGAGCTTCGTGGACAATATCTGCAATTCGTTCAGAATCCTGGCTAATAATAAGGTGAATCTGTCTTTCGAGTCGTTTACTTCCAAGCTGATCATGACCTTTGATGCAGACAAGGTGGGCAAGATTGTCAATAATCTCCTCAGTAACGCCTACAAGTTCACTCCAGACGGAGGATCTATTACGGTTAGACTTTCCGTAGCCTTGGGCGTAGAGGTGAAAGACCAGACCCACGACATGTTGCGCATCAGCGTAGCCGATAACGGCAAGGGAATCAGCGATGAGGAGAAGAAGCACGTCTTCGAGCGTTTCTATCAGGTGAACGGCACGGAAATGCAGCCTGCCGGTGGAAGCGGAATCGGCCTCAACCTGGTGAAGAAGTTTACAGAACTTCACGGAGGTCAGGTAGAAGTAAGAGACAACGATGGCGGCGGTTCAGTCTTTATCGTAGACTTGCCGATGGATGATGGCGGAGCTGCCAAGACCAACGCCCATCTGGAATCCATGCGTGTGGCTCCAGTCATCGCTACCGTTCATAAGGCAGAAGATACGATGGAAGAAACGGTAGAGGAGGGAGGCTCTTCTGATGCGCTCTATGGCGTTCATCGTTCATCGCTAACCGCCAAGCCTGCCCGCAAAAACTATGTGGCTAAGGTGCTTCTGGTAGATGATAGCGATGACTTCCGCGAGTTTATGCGTGATGTGCTTACCGACTATCAGGTCATCGAGGCCGTGAACGGTAAGGATGCCTGGCAGAAGATTATCGAGGTTCGCCCGGACGTCATCCTCTCCGACGTGATGATGCCTGTGATGGACGGAATCGAGCTCTGCCGCATGGTGAAGAGCAACGAGGAGACGGCTTCCATTCCGTTTGTGATGCTGACTGCGCGTCTGGCTACCGACCATCAGGTAGAGGGATTGGAGAGTGGAGCAGACGATTACATCATCAAGCCGTTCAATATCGATATGCTCAATCTGCGCATCCGCAATCTCTTGGGTTGGGCACGCCGTTCTGCCCGTCGTTCTTTCCTTGATAAGAATAAGGAAGAGAAGAAGGATTCAAGCCAGCCTAAGGAGAGAGTGATTCCTAAGGGAGAACTGGGCGACTTTGAAATGACAGCCAGCGACCGCATGTTCCTGGCAGATGTGGATAAATACATCAAGGACATGATGGGCAATCCGGATACTTCGGTAGAGTCGATGAGTGCTCATCTTTGCATGTCGCGCGTCCAGCTCTACAAGCGTATGGTTTCGCTCACGGGTACCACTCCTTCAGAGTATCTGCGTGCCAAGCGCATCAAGCGGGCTGAAGAGCTGATTCATAGCGACGAGCTGAACATCAGCGAAATCGCTTATACGGTAGGTTTCAACAATCCTCGCTATTTCACCAAATACTTTCAGGAGGCTTATGGACTGACGCCTTCCCAGTATAAGAAGAAATTGAATGGCGAGAGTATCTAATCATAGGAATCCATAGGAATCTCTTGATTTCTTGTTAACGAAAAGGGTATAAAATGTGGTAATTAACATTTTATACCCTATTTTGTTACATTTCCACGTATTATTATCACTAAAAAGAAGTAATTTTGCAGGCAGATATTCAATCTAATAATCATAAGTTTAAAAAACTTGTATAAACAATATAGTATGAAGCTAACTAAGACGTTATTGATTTCAGCCGTTTTGCTGATGAGCGCTTCTGGGCTCCAGGCAGCAGGCTTTATTCAGAAAGGTAACTATCTTACCGTTCAGTTGAAACAGCACCAGAATTTTGGTCCTAGTCAGATTCGCCTCCAGGTGGTGAGCGATAAGATTATCCGTGTGCAGGCTACTGCCGAGCAGGGATTCCGCGACAAGCAGAGTCTCATCATCGTGCCTCAGAAAGGCAAGGCTAATTATAAGGTAGAGGAACAGGGCGAACAGCTCATCATTACCACAGCCGCCATGCGCGCCGTGTTGAATGAGGCTACCGGTCAGATTACATTCTATGATTTGAAGGATCATGTGCTCCTCAACGAGGTGGCTCAGGGTGGTAAGACTTTCAAGCCTTTTACCGTTCCTGACCGTGAGATTGGCGTAGACATCGCCAAGGTTCCTGAATCTCAGAAGCACGGATGGTCATGGAGAGCCCTCTTCGATTCTCCAGACAACGAGGCTTTCTATGGTCTCGGTCAGCATCAGAGCGAGGAACTCAACATGAAGGGCAAGAACGAAGACCTCTTCCAGTATAATACGAAGGTGAGTGTGCCTTTCGTCATTTCCAACAAGAACTACGGTATTCTCTGGGATTCCTATTCTTATTGCCGTTGGGGTAATCCGGAAGATTATCTCCAGCTCAACCGTGCCTTCAAGCTTTACGACAAGGACGGAAAGGAAGGTCAGCTTACCGGTACTTACGTGGATAAGAACGGACAGAAGATTGTTCGTGGCGAAGACAGCATCTACTTTGAATATGCGATGCCTGAGACTTCTGAAATCTGCAACAAGACCGACAAGGGCGGTATCCAGAACCTGCCTAAGGGCTTTGCCCTGAATGGTTCCAAGGTGGTTTACGAGGGTTATGTGGAGGCTCCAACCAACAGCTTCTACCAGTTTATCCTCTATTATGCCGGCTACATGAAGATTTATATCGACGGCAAGCTGGTTGTGCCTGAGCGCTGGCGTACAGCCTGGAATCCTAATTCCTTCAAGTTTGAAACTCCAATCAGGAAGGGCGTAAAGACTCCTATCCGCATCGAGTGGCAGCCGGATGGCGATGTCTCCTACTGCGGTCTTCGCGTAGCTGCTCCTCGTTCTGAGGCTGAGAAGAACCAGCTGAGCATCTGGAGCGAAATGTCTCCTGACATGGATTACTACTTCATTGCCGGTCAGAACCTCGACGAGGTGATTTCGGGCTACCGTACGCTTACCGGCAAGGCTTCGCTCTATCCTAAGTGGACCCTCGGTTTCTGGCAGAGCCGTGAGCGCTATAAGAGCAGCAAGGACATCGAGGAGAACCTCAAGAAGTTCCGCGACCTGAAGATTCCTGTAGACAATATCGTTCAGGACTGGAACTACTGGAAGCTCGATTCATGGGGAAGCCATGAGTTTGAGGCGGCACGTTATCCTAATCCGCAGGCGATGCTCGATAGCGTGCATGCCATGAACGGAAGATTCATGATTTCCGTATGGCCTAAGTTCTACGATACCGTCAAGAACTATAAGGAACTCGACAGCAAGGGCTGGATGTATCATCAGGCTATCAAGGACGATATTCATGACTGGCTCGGCTTCCGCGGCTCTTTCTATGATGCTTATGATGCTGGTGCACGAAAGATGTTCTGGCGCCAGATGGACGAGAATCTCTATACCAAGTATAAGTTCGGAATTGACGCATGGTGGATGGATGCTTCAGAACCAAACGTTCGCGACTGTACTCCGATGTGGTACCGCAAGGCCCTTTCCGGTCCTACAGCCCTCGGAACATCAACCGAATATTTCAACGCTTACAGCATCGTGAATGCTGACGCCATCTATCATGGCCAGCGTAGCGTGAATCCTAACCAGCGTGTCTTCCTTCTTACCCGTTCGGGCTTTGCAGGCGAGCAGCGCTACAGCACGGCTACCTGGTCGGGCGATATTGCTACCCGTTGGGAGGACATGCGCGCTCAGATGACTGCCGGCTTGAACTATTCTATGGCGGGTCTGCCTTTCTGGGGAATGGACCAGGGTGGTTTCTGCGTAGAGAACCGCTACGTGGCTGCCCAGCAGGAGTTCGACAAGACCGGTAAGGAGAATGCCGACCTGAAGGAGTGGCGTGAGTTGCAGGCTCGCTGGAACCAGTTCGGCTGCTTCGTTCCGCTCTATCGTGCTCATGGCCAGTGGCCATTGCGTGAGGTCTGGAATATTGCGCCAGCCGATCATCCGGCTTACAAGACCATCGTGGCTTACGACAAGCTCCGTTACCGTCTGATGCCTTACCTCTACAGTATGGCGGGTATGGTTCATTTCAAGGATTACACCATGATGCGTGGATTGGTGATGGACTTCAACGGCGATGATAATGTTTACGACATCAAGGACCAGTGGATGTTCGGTCCTGCCCTGATGGCTTGTCCTGTAGGCGAGTATCAGAAGTACAGCCGTAACGTTTATCTTCCTAAGCAGAAGGGCTGGTACGATTTCTATACCGGCAAGCATTATGCAGGTGGTCAGACCATCGTAGCCGATGCGCCATTCGATAAGATTCCTGTCTTCGTACCAGAGGGTTCTATCCTTCCTGTAGGTCCGGAGATGGAGTGGAGCGACCAGAAGAAGGCTGAGCTCATCGACCTCTATGTCTATGCAGGCAAGGACGGTTCTTATACGCTCTATGAGGACGAGGGAACCAACTATAACTACGAGAAGGGCAAGTATGCTATGATAGACTTCAAGTATAATGATGCCCAGAAAACCCTGACCATTGGTGCTCGCAAGGGTTCATTCGACGGAATGCTGCAGAAGCGTCGCTTCAACGTGATTCTGGTGAATGCCCAGAACAACCAGGGCGTTAACCTCGCCAAGGCTCCTAAGGGCAAGATGGTGAAGTATGCCGGTCAGGCAGTAACTGTAAAATTGAAGTAATCTAATCTCCCGCAGATTTCACAGATTACACAGATATCTGTAACTCTCTTTCTGGAAAGATGAATCTGTGAAAATCCGTGCAGTCTGTGGGATTTTTTATATTGATAGGAAAGAATGAATAAGAAAACAATATTTAGCGTTGCCTTGATGAGCGGTCTTTTCGCTCTTCCGATGAGTGCCCGTGAACATCTGTCTTTTGATAAGGGCTGGCTTTTCACTCTGGCTGATTCTGCCGGAATGTGGAAAGCGGATTATGCTGACGCCCATTGGCGAAGCCTGAATCTGCCTCATGACTGGGCGATAGAGGGCGATTTCTCGCCAGGCAATCCTTCGGGAGCCAGCGGAGGCGCTCTGCCAGGCGGAATAGGATGGTACAGAAAGCATTTCTCCCTGAATCCTCATGAGAAGTACGACCGCTTTACTATTACCTTTGATGGAGTTTACATGAACTCTACCGTCTACATCAACGGTCATCAGCTCGGAACCCGTCCTTACGGCTACAGTACTTTCGAGTACGACCTTACACCTTATATTAATAGGAAGGGTGATAATGTGATTGCCGTGAAGGTGGATAATAGCGACCAGCCTAACAGCCGATGGTATTCGGGCTGCGGAATCTATCGCCACGTCTGGCTCACCAAGACCATGAAGAAGGCTTACATTCCTCAATGGGGGCAGTATGTTTCTACCACTCCTCAGGGTGATGTCAGGGTGAAGACGGATTTTGCAGCTTCCGGCAACAGGATGAAACTCTCTGTCCGTAACACCATCTATGATGCTGCAGGAAAGATTGTAGCAAAGAGTAAAGGTGATCAGGAACAGAAACTGCAGGTGAAGAATCCGCAACTCTGGGACATCGGAAAGGGATATCTCTATACCGTCAAGAGTGAGCTGATTCTAAACGGGAAGGTAGTGGATGTAGCCACAACCACTACAGGCTTCCGTGATGTGAAGTTTGATGCCAGGAAGGGATTTTTCCTCAATGGCAGGAATATCAAGCTGAATGGAGTCTGCGAGCATCATGATTTCGGCTGTCTGGGTGCTGCCGTAAACGAGGATGCGATGCATCGCAAGCTCACCATCCTGCGCAACATGGGCGTGAACGCCATCCGGAGCAGCCATAATCCTCCGGCTCCTGAACTCCTCAACATGTGCGATTCGATGGGAATCCTCGTCATGGACGAGAGTTTCGACATGTGGCGACGCAAGAAATCGAATGGCGACTACGCCCGATTCTTTGATGAATGGCACAAGCGCGACCTCTCTGACCTGGTGAAGCGCGACCGCAATCATCCTAGCATCATCATGTGGAGCATCGGCAACGAGGTGCTGGAGCAATGGTCGGATGCTGCGGCAGATACGCTTTCGCTGGAGCAGGCGAATCTGATTCTGAATGCTGGCCATGATGCTTCTACGCTGGCGCATAGCGATGAGCTGAGCGTGAATTCGCTCCTTACCCAGCATCTTGCCCGGATAGTCAAGGAGTATGATCCGTGGGGAATGCGACCGGTTACGGCTGGCTGTAATGAGCCCGACCCGAAGAACCATCTCTTCAAGAGTGGAGCCATCGACGTGATTGGGTTCAATTACCATCATCAATGGGTGAAGGATGTTCCGAAGAACTTCCCTGGCAAGCCTTTCATCATGTCGGAGAGTGTCTCTGCCCTGCAGACGCGCGGCTTTTACATGATGCCTAGCGACAGTATCTATTCGGCTCCTAAGGAGTGGTGGCTGCCGTACTACGACCCTTCCTTCAAGTGCTCGGCTTATGATAATATGCATGCTTCATGGAGCAGCACGCACGAGGAGACTTGGGATGTGGTGAAACATAATGATTTCGTGGGCGGACAGTTTATCTGGACCGGTTTCGATTATATAGGCGAACCTACTCCTTATGCTTATCCGGCGCGAAGCAGCTACTTCGGAATCATCGACCTGGCAGGTCTCCCGAAGGACACTTATTTTATGTATCAGAGTGAGTGGACGCAGAAGAACGTGCTTCATCTCTTCCCTCATTGGAACTGGATTCCGGGACAGACCATCGACATGTGGTGCTACTACAACAACGCAGACGAGGTGGAACTCTTCGTGAACGGCAAGAGCCAGGGTGTTCGCAAAAAGACCGTCTATGGTGAGAAGAACGAGGGTGAAGCCTTCCGGAAGAGTACGGAATATCACGTGATGTGGCGAGTTGAGTTCCAGCCGGGCGAAGTAAAGGTGGTGGCTAGAAAGGGCGGCAAGCTGGTGGGCGAGCAGACCATCAGGACTGCGGGTGCTCCTCATCACATCGTCTTGAAGAAGACCTATCAGGGCAATCTGGCTTATGGCTCAGCAGAACCTACAACCTTCGTAGAAGTGAATGTGGTGGATAAGGACGGAAATCTCTGTCCGAATGCAGAGAACCAGATTTTCTTCTCTTCCGATGCTCAGATTCTGGGTACGGATAATGGTTGCCAGACCTCTCTGGAGCGTTTTACCGACCCTCATCGCAAGGCGTTCTTCGGCAAGTGCGTGGTGGTATTGAAGGGCAAGGGTAAGCTCCAGGCAAAGGCTGTTGACCTGAAGGAAGCGGCTTTGGAATTATAGAATAAAAATCTTTTGAATCATGAGAAAATCACTTTTAACCCTTTGTGTCCTGAGCCTGCCGATGGCAGGACAGGCACAGCTTAAAACTAATAATGGCATAGAATACTTACAATGCCAGGCGCCCGATGTTTCGGGCGATTTCTGCGATTTGGCAAATACTTATTTCCTTGCCGACAGCATCGCCGGCTTCGACCTGAACAAGGGCGAAGGACTGCTCAACTGGAAGCGTTACCGGCTGGCACCCCGACAGGCTTTCAACCTCAACGGTTATTGGCCGGTAAGGATGAAGATGCTCGATTTCCCCGACACCCAGTACGATAACGACCCAAACCTGAAAATCAGGATTCAGAAGATTGATGACAGAACCCTGCGCATTACCGTCTTCACTTCGCCTATCGAACCAAAGATGGACGAGGCCAACGACCCGATGTTCTCGCCTGAGTTTATCTCCGGGAACTTCGGCAACGGGAATGCCCGCATGGGGAAGGGGAGATGGAACACGTCGGCGTCGGCACAAAGCATTATTTATAAAAACGGAAATGGAGAGCTGGAAATCCAGAAGTATCCGTTCCGATTGATACTTCGCGATGCGAAAGGAAAAATACTTACACAAACTCGACATATAATAGACAACGACAGTACGCAGGTAAAACTCCTGCCGTTCAATTTCATCAAGCGCGGAAGCGACAATTCGCGCAGCATCAACCCCGTCTTCATGCTTTCGCCGGGAGAGAGAATCTATGGTTGCGGAGAGAGTTTCACCTCGCTCAACAAGGTGGGGCAGAAGGTGAATATTTCCGTGGTAGACCCGCAGGGTCCTGAAACCGACGGAATGTACAAGCCTGTGCCTTTCTATTTCTCCAATCGTGGCTATGGAATATTTATGCATACTTCGGCTCCTACTACAGCAGATTTCGGAGCCAGCTACATTGGAGCACAGCGCCTGTTCATGGGCGATGAGACGATGGACTTCTTCGTCTTCTTCGGAGAGCCAAAGGAGATTCTGGATAAATATACCGATGTTACGGGCAAGTCGCCGATGCTGCCTCTCTGGACTTTCGGCACCTGGATGAGCCGCATTTCCTACTTCTCGCAGAAAGAGGGTCTGGAGATTGCACATCAGCTGAGAGCCAACCGCATTCCTGCCGACGTGATTCATTTTGACACGGGATGGTTTGGCGTAGACTGGCAATGTGACTATGAGTTTGCCAAGGACCGCTTCAAGGACCCGGTAGGAATGCTGAAGACTCTGAAGAAGGAAGGCTTCCATACCTGCCTGTGGCAGTTGCCTTACTTCACTCCGAAAAATCGTTACTTCCATGAACTGGTAGAAGGTGGAATGGCGGTAAGAAATGCCAACGGAACGCTCAATTACGAGGATGCTGTGCTCGACCTGAGCAATCAGAAGACCGTAAGCTGGTATCAGGACAAGATAGCCCATCTCATCCGGCAGGGAGTAGGCGTCATCAAGTGCGATTTTGGCGAGGCGGCTCCTTATGATGGTCTTTACGCCAGCGGCAAGACGGGATTCTACGAGCACAATCTCTATCCGCTGCGGTATAATAAGGCGCTCTGGGAAGCCGTGAAGGCAAATTCTGCCGACCATGAGGGCGTAATCTGGGCACGAAGTGCGTGGGCAGGAAGCCAGCGCTTTCCGCTCCATTGGGGTGGCGATGCGGCTACCAACGAGATAGGAAGCGTAGGAATGCTGGGCGATTTGCGAGGCGGCTTGAGTTTCGGATTGAGCGGTTTCTCTTTCTGGAGTCATGATATGGGTGGCTTTGTAACCCAGAGTCCTGACGATCTGTACCGTCGCTGGTTGCCGTTCGGTTTCCTGAGTTCCCATACCCGCGCTCATGGTGCGCCTCCTACCGAGCCTTGGCTCATCAGCAAGGATTTTACGGATGCTTTCCGTGCCAATGCCGAGATGAAGTATCAGCTGATGCCTTATGTTTATGCGCAGGCTAAGGATTGTTCGGAGAAGGGCTTGCCGATGGTTCGTGCGCTCTTCGTAGAGTTCCCGCATGATGCAGGTGCCTGGCTGGTAGAGGATGAGTACATGTATGGTTCCCAGCTGCTGGTGGCTCCGCTCCTGGAGTCGGGCAGTAGCCGTACGGTTTATTTGCCTAAGGGTAAATGGATTGATTATCAGAGCGGTAAGGTTTACGAGGGTGGCTATCAGGAGATTTCCATCCCTACGGCTCAGGAGGTGAAGGCTTATGCTGAGGCTTCGGGCTCGGCAACAGTTTCCCAGCCTCTTCCTTGCATTATTCTGGTCAAGGATGGCAGCTTGATTCCTCAGGTTCCTGTGGCTCAGAGCACGGACAAGATTAATTGGAGCAAGCTCTCATGGCGTACGTTCAAGGCTGATGCAGCCGAATGCGTAGGCTATCTTTATCTGCCGGGAAGCGAGAAGATTGCAATCGTAAAGCGAGAGTTTTATGATTCTACCATTTGAAAAAATGCTATCATAAAAAATATTATTTTTAAAAATGCTATCATAAAAAAATCCTTCGGAAGTAATGCGATGTTTACTTCCGGAGGACTTTTTTGTAGATGATGGTATGATTAATATGTTGTATTTTTTTTATTCTATGATGCTTTGCAGCAAACCCTGGCAGGCATCTTCCAATAGGGTGATGACCAGTTCGAAATCGCCCATGTCGCCATAATATGGGTCGGGAACGGTGGTGTATTCGCGATGGTGGGTCAGGAAATCGGCCATCCTGACCACCTTGTCCTTATCTGCCTGGCAGGAAGCCATGGAGGTAATGGTACGGTAATTCTCATTATCCATCACCACGATGGTTTCGAATTTTCCGAAATCTGACTTCTGGAACTGGCGGGCGTGGCTGTTGAAATTGTAGCCATGCTCAGCGCCACATTTCCTCATGCGGCTGTCAGGCAGCTGCCCCACGTGCCAGTTGCCTATTCCTGCAGAATCAATTTCAAACTCATCCTGCAGCCCTGCCTTTTCTACCAGGCTCTTCATGATGCCCTCGCCGGCTGGCGAACGGCAAATGTTGCCGAGGCAAATAAATAAAACGGTATGTTTACCTTTCTTTGTCATAAATATTATATTTAAATGTTTGTCAAGTTTAGCGAGTTCGCCCCGCACACCCTGTTTTGTAAGTTCGCCCCGCACGCCCTGTTTTGTAAGTTCGCCCCGCACGCCCTGAAAGGGCAGAAGCTCCTAGCCCAGGGCAACGCCCTGGGTATAAACAGCAGTCAGCAAGGCGCCCTGTAAGGGCAAAAGCTTTAGAATATGGGTAATAAAGCTTTTGCCCTTACAGGGCGTATATTTATAACTCCCTACAACCCATTGCGTTGCCCTGTGCTAGGAGCTTCTGCCCTTTCTGGGCGTATTGCTGAAATCAACCTTCGTCTGTTTGAAATCAACCATTACCGTCCTTTATCGGAAGATAATATTTTTAGTCGATTTCCTCGTCAGCCTCATAACCGCCCATCTCGCGGATGGCGTTCTTCAGCATGGTGTACTGCTGGTAGAGGTTGTTCACAGCCTCTTCACCCTGGGTATAATCGTGCATTGGCGCCTTGAGGAAGAAACTCAGGAAGCGCTGGATGCCGTAACGGCCGGCACGGGCTGCAAGGTCGCTCAACAGACAGAGGTCGAGCAGCAATGGAGCGGCAAGGATGGAGTCGCGGCACAGGAAGTTGATCTTGATTTGCATTGGATAACCCATCCAGCCGAAGATGTCGATGTTGTCCCAACCTTCCTTGTTGTCGTTGCGAGGAGGATAATAGTTGATGCGAACCTTGTGATAATACTGAGTGTCCTCATCGTTGCCATGGCCGTAGAGGTCTGGCTGGACTTCTGGCTTCAGGATAGTCTCAAGGGTAGAGAGCTTGCTCACTTCCTTGGTATGGAAGTTGGCTGGCTCATCGAGAACGAGACCGTCGCGGTTGCCCAGAATGTTGGTAGAGAACCAACCGTTCAAGCCGAGGCAGCGGGTGCCGATGATAGGAGCAAAACCACTCTTCACGAGAGTCTGACCAGTCTTGAAGTCCTTGCCTGCGATAGGCATGTGGGTCTTCTCGGCGAGTTCCCACATGGCAGGAATGTCAACTGTTGTGTTAGGAGCACCCATGATGAAAGGAGCACCCTCCGTAAGGGCTGCATAAGCGTAGCACATGGATGGAGCGATGTGCTGGCGGTCGTCAGCCTTCATCGCAGCCTCGAGAGCTGCCAATGAGCCGTGGATTTCCATATCTACCGGTACGTAGATTTCGGTAGATGCTGCCCAGGCTACGACGATGCGGGAGCAGCCGTTCTTCTCCTTGAAGTCGCGGATGTCCTGACGCAGAGCCTCCACCATTTCCCAGCGGGTCTTGCAGTCCTTCACGTTGTCGCCATCCAGACGCTTGGCGTAGTTCTTGTCGAAGGCAGCCTTCATTGGAACCACCTTCTCCAGCTCCTCGCGCACAGGGTTGATATCCTTCTCCTTCAGAACCTCGGCATACATAGCAGCCTGGTAAGCATTCTGCGGATAAACATCCCAAGTGCCGAATACGATGTCGTTGAGATCTGCCATAGGCACGATGTCCTTGTAGTGAAGATACTTCTTGTCTGCACCCTTGCCTACGCGAATCTTATCGTATTGAGTCATTGAACCTACTGGCTTTGCAAGTCCCTTGCGAGCCATAAACACACCAGTCATGAATGTAGTAGAAACTGCACCACAACCTACAACCATGATACCCAGCTTACCATCAGCTGGTTTAACCTTGTTTTGTTCCATTATCTAAAAAAATTAATGTATTATAAAGTCTTCTAATTCTATTGTTCAGTATGTCTATCTGGATTGCAAAGATAAGGAAAACTGATGGAATAAGTGTAGTTTTTTGGAAATATCTGCAATAAATTTAGAAATATTAGCATTAGAATGATAAAAAAAACGATAAAAAGTAAGTATCTTTGCAAAAGAGTTTATAATCAGAAGAAACAATTATCTAAATTTTTTTTATAGCATGACAATAACGCTTATTATATTAATCATTACGGTTGCCATGTTTATATGGGGCAGGGTGAGGGCTGATATTGTGGCTCTTTCTGCCTTGGCAGCACTCTTGGTTCTCGGAATCCTGACGCCGGCAGAGGCTCTTGCCGGCTTCTCTTCGCCCATCGTCATCATGATGATAGGCCTCTTCGTGGTGGGTGGAGCCATCATGCAGACCGGCCTTGCCAAGCTGACGGGCAATAAGCTGATGGCGCTCTCCCGTGGCAACGAAACCGTTACCTTCCTCCTCGTGATGCTGGTAACCTCGTTTATCGGAGCCTTCGTGAGCAATACCGGAACCGTGGCGCTGATGATGCCTATCATCATGAGTCTGGCTGCGGGTTCGGGCATGCAGTCGTCGCGATTCCTCATGCCGCTCGCCTTTGCCGGAAGCCTGGGCGGAATGCTTACCCTCATCGGTACGCCGCCCAACCTGGTCATCGACGAGGTGCTTACCGAGGCAGGATTCAAGCCCCTGGCGTTCTTCTCCTTCTTCCCCGTGGGAATCATCGTCATCGCCATCGGAATCATCGTCCTCATGCCCCTGAGCAAAATCTTCCTCAGCCAGAAGCAGAACGGGAAGAAAAAGAAGAACGGAAAGTCGCTCGACGACCTGGTAGACGAATACCAGCTGCTAGACAACCTGCATCGCTACATCGTGCCCAGCAAGCGCACGGCTGCAGCCATCGATGAGAATGGGCAGATGATGGACATCGTGGGCAAGACCCTCAAGGACCTCAGCATCCAGAAGAAATATGGCGTGAGCATCATCGAGATAAGAAACGAGAAGAAATCGCGACTGGGACTCGTGAAGGACGTCAACCAGAACATGGCGAAGAGCAGCAGCACCATCGCCGTGCACGACACCTTATATATAATAGGTGACGAGGAGAAGATTGAACGGTTTGCGCAGGATTACGACCTGAGGAAGATGAAGGACGTGAAGATTGATTTCTACGATCTGGGGCTGACCGAGATTGTTGTGATGCCTACTTCCAATTTTGCCGGATTGCGAATTGGAGATGCCAACCTGCGCAAGCGCTTCGGCATCAACGTGCTGGGCGTGAAGCGAGGCGGAAGCTCTTCTGACGGCAAGGTGGGAAAGGAATATATTACCGACAATCTGATAGCTACCAAGCTGCATGTGGGCGATATGCTCCTGGTGCAGGGAGAGTGGACCAACCTGGCCCATCTTACGGCAGATACCACCAACTGGGTGGTGCTGGATCAGCCGGAGAAGACGGCAGACAAGGTGCTCCTGGACTACAAGGCTCCTGTGGCTGCAGCCATCATGCTCTTGATGATAGCGATGATGGTGTTCGACTTCATCCCCGTGGCTCCGGTCACGGCGGTCATCATCGCCGGACTGCTTACCGTCTTTGCCGGATGCTTCCGCAACGTGGAGGCTGCCTACAAGACCATCAACTGGGAGAGCATCGTGCTGATAGCCGCCATGATGCCGATGTCTACGGCGCTGGAGAAGACGGGAGCTTCGGCCTTGGTTTCGCAGGGACTGGTAGACAGTCTCGGCTCGATGGGACCGACGGCTCTGCTGGCAGGTATCTACTTCACCACTTCGCTCATGACGATGTTCATCAGCAATACCGCCACGGCTGTGTTGATGGCTCCTATCGCCCTGGTGGCAGCCCAGCAGGTGGGCGTGAGTCCTTATTCCTTCCTCTTTGCGGTAACGTTGGGTGCCAGCATGTGCTTTGCCTCTCCGTTCTCCACTCCGCCTAATGCGCTGGTGATGAAGGCGGGTGGCTATACGTTCATGGACTACGTGAAGGTAGGTTTGCCGTTGCAGATCATCATTGGCGTGGTAATGACCTTCGTGCTTCCGCTCCTGTTCCCGTATTGATTTTACTTCAATCAATTCCCTCATTTGTGAAATTACTGAATTTTAGAAGTGTTAAGGGGAAGTTAAGGGACAAATGTCCTACGTTATACGACAAAAGACTATTGTCTCTTAACTTCCTGAACGACCGAAGGGAGTGATAACTTCTTTAACTTCAATCAATTCCCTCTTTTGCGAAATGCTGGAAAAAGATAATCCCCAATCTCTTGGTGCTCCTGATGAGTTCGAGGATTGGGGATTTTCTATCTTGGTAGTAGGACTACAGGCCTACGTCTCCTTCAGCGTCTCCACCGCTGGTGCCACCGCCTTCGGTATTGCCTGAGCCACCGCCTTCGGTATTGCCTGAGCCACCACCTTCGGTATTGCCTGAGCCGCCACCTTCGGTTCCACCTCCGTTTGGATCCTTGTCTGGGTCTTCCACGTTGCCGCCATCGCCCGAAGTAACGTTCTTTACTACCTTGCCGTTGCGGTCGATACAGGTAATCTGGATAGGAGTTCTCTGCAGCTCATCCTTGATATCCACGTTTGGAGTGAAGATAACTCTGCGGGTGGTGATGAGGCTACCTGCCACCTCACCCACGGTAGCCACGCTCTTGGCTCGCACGCCGAATCTCATGGTTCCCAACCCCGGGATGGCAACGGAGTGTCCTTCGGTAGACCATGTCTTGATAACTTCGCCGGCAGCATCCCAGCATGCCTGCATCACGCCGCGGCTCACGCCACTTCTCAGAGCCGCCTCCTTGATAACCTTGCTCTCCGGGAGCTTGTTGTAAAGCTCGGTACTGAGAACGTAACGATACTTACCTTTCAACTCACCCACCTGGATGAGTGTTTCCTTTGCTTTCAAATTAATAGCCATAATCTTCTTGAATTTTAAATTGTTAATAAATTGATAAAAAATAATTATAAAGCTTTCCCCCTTTCAGGGCGTGCCCATCTAGCCCCCTTCCAGCCCGCCTTCCAGCCTCCGTTCTTGCCGAGCCAGAAAAGGAGCGCAAGGCTCGTAGCTCCCTTCCAGCCTCCGTTCCCAGCGATTCCATCGCTGGTCCCCCCTAGGCGTTCCGGCGTTTTTGCAAACCATCTTCACCTGATGGTGATGGTTGGCACGAAGTGCGAAGAGTCGGCTCGCGTGGTGATGTTGTTCTCCTGCTGCTGCCTCTGGTTCTTCCCGATCACGAGACCCGCGGTACACGAGCTGGTGAGGTAGGTGACGATGGCAGAGCATACGGCCACGATGAGATACTTGATGAATGCCTTCATATTTGGGTTCATACGCTTCTCTTGCCCCCTATTAACTTTCCGTCTTCTTTTTTAAAAAGAAGAAAGAGAAGGACTCGTATCAGGGCTTGGAGTCGAGGTTGATAACTTGATGCATTCGGGATAATCTTATCCGGAATATCTCCCAGATGCCTTTTTTCATTTTTCCAACTGGAGAAATATTTTTCTCCAACTAGGAAAGTGATTTTCCAGCGCTTTCTGAATCACGATGCAAAGATACGAAATCCCCCACAGTCAGTTGGGCGATGGCATGTGAAGCCGTGCGATGGCGGAACATTTTTTAAAAAAACATAAAATCAGCCTAATTAATGGCCTTATATCGAGATAATTGATTATATTTGCTAAAAAATAGGAGGCATAAGCCTTGGTATAAAATTAAAGCGTATGGAACAAGTAGGTTATAACAATATACATCTGGCTATCATGGCAATAGAGAAGGGAGCAAAAATAATGAATGTTCCTTCTAAAAACATGTATATGCGTTTGAAGAAACAAGGTCTCATCCATAATTTCCTTTTGCCATATTATGAAGAATTACATACCCAGAGTTCTGATTGGGTTGCAAGAACTACGGTTGAAACACTCAAAAACTGGGAGATGGCACAATGAAATTATTCCATGGATCATACATGAAAATAGAATATCCAGAAATCAGTAAAGGGCGTACTAAAGTTGATTTCGGGCAAGGGTTCTATTTAACTGGCATTAAGTCGCAAGCTGAAAAATGGTCTAAGGTTATTGCTATCAGAAAAGGACCTGCCTTTCGGCCAATCGTCAATATGTTTGAATTGAACGAAGATTTGTTTAACTTGTCGGATTTCCGTATCAAAAGGTTCAAAGAATACAATATAGAGTGGCTTCAATATGTTGTGGATTGTAGAAGAGGAGGTAATTTGCAAAAACAATATGACCTGGTAGAGGGTGGTGTAGCCAATGATAATGTAATCGACACAGTAGAAGATTTCGAAAATGGCAGAATTACTGCGGAACAGGCATTGGGACAGTTGGTGTATAAGCAAGTGAACCATCAAATTTGTATTCGTAATCAGCAAATTATCGACAAATACCTTCAATTCGTTTCATCCTATCAAATTTAGAAATTATGAGAGACTCTGTACTTTGGCGTAAACAAAGCCGTATCGTGATGTTGCTGGCAAAGGAGAAGAATATTACTCCAGAACAAGCTCTTGATATCTATTATTCTTCAAGAACTGCTCAGCTGTTGTCTGATCCTAATACAGGATTGCAACTCATGAGCGATCAATATGTGCTTGAAGACCTTCTAAAAGAGCTGGAGGAAAGAGAAGTATCTGCAGCTTCCGGAATATCATAAATGAGCTCCAAACGCCAGTAACCAATTGGCTGGCGCTTGGGGCTTACTTATACAAAACTATCAACTCTAAACCTTATCCCGGTTCCCCCAGGTATTCCACGATAGCCTTCACCTGCTTGGGCGTAAAAGCCTTGCTCAGTTTGTGATAGCCCATTGCCAGGAGCTCCTCCCATAGCGGGTCGCATTGGTGAATCCAAGCCATCAGATGGTTGACGGCTGTGCGTGGATAACTCTCGGGAAAGTACATCAGGGCAAGTTCCTTCTTGGTGTACGTACGAATGATAAATTCTTCCATATTCATTTTGATTTTAAAGGGTGAGTTTCGCATATGGGGAAGTTAAGGGAAGTTAGAGGGAAGTTAAGGGACAAATGTCCTGCATCTTACGAAAAAGACTATTGTCTCTTAACTTCCCGAATGATCGCAGGGAGTGATAACTTCTTTAACTTCAATTAATTCCCTCACTTGCAAAACTTGAATAAATAATACTCGCTGAAATCCTTGCAGCCTGGGGGCAACTGATGATGAACCAGATGGGGGAGAATCTCCCTGAGTTGCAGGAAGAGCTGTTCGCCGGGCGCATCCTGATCAGGAAACATGTGGAATTCCACCTGATATTGACGCTCGATATCAGCCAGCAGCTGCTTATCCTCGGGTTTGAGAAGCGTGGCAGAAGGAATGGCTATCGCCTTATGTCCGGCAGAAAGCATCGCCCAGCAGTCGCTGCATCCCTCCGTGATGAAAAGCTTCTCGCCAGGTTTCAGTCTCCCTACCACCGGAAGGTTGTAGATGGAGCATCTGGCGCCATAGGGAAACCGGAAGCGGGGAGCCATCGGTTCCGTCTGAAGCGAACCCTCCTTCTGAAGCGAACCCTCCGTCCGAAGCGAACCCTCCGTCTGAAGCGAACCCTCCTTCTGAAGCGAACCCTCCGTCCGAAGCGAACCCTCCGTCTGAAGTGAACCCTCCGTCTGATGTGAACCCTCCGTCTGATGTGAACCCTCCGTCTGAAGCGAACCCTCCGTCTGATGTGAACCCACCGTCTGATGTGAAGGAGAATCTGTGTCATCTGTGAAATCTGTGGGCGTCTTCCGGTAATCGAGGTTTCTGTTCTGGATTCCGATGAGCCGTCCGTCCATGTCGAAGTAGGGAATCTGTAGCCAGTTGATGCCCTTCTTATCCGTCCATGAAGTCAGTCTGCACCAGTTCACCACTCTCCAGTCAATCTTCCTCTCTTCGAACAGGAACCTCCTTGCCGCCTCGTTCAGCCACGGATGCTCAAAGAATCTCGCATACTTGCTGGCATCGAAGGAGGAGGATTTTCCCGACTGAGAACCACCGGAATCATCTCCCGAATGAGAGCCACCGGAATCCTTTTCCGAATGAGAGCCACCGCCAGAAGAGGCTTCGGAGGAAAGAGAAGAGAAAGCCCCCTCTCTCTTCCTTCCATCTTCCAGATAAACCCCATTTACCTCGGCGAGCCATCGGCAAGCCGACAGGAAATCCTTCCCCAGGTATTTCATCACCAGGTCGATGGTGCCCACGGAATTACCCATGCAGACATAGCAGCGGCAGCTGTTCCTCCTCGTGTTGAACGAGAGGCTGGCATGGTGGTCGTCATGAAAGGGGCAGAGCGCCTTGTGCCGCTCCACCTTTATCCCCATCTGCTCGGCGACCCCCTCAATAGGCAGGTCGCGCAGCTTCTGAATCTCATATTTCTCCATAAAAACTATTTTTTACTTTATTTCTTATCCTTTCCCGCCGGCATTCCCATCAGATATTCCCTTGTCTTCGTGTAAAGCCCCGTCTGGGCAGAATAGGTGATGAATTTGCGGTTCTTCCATACGTTAAGCTGATGCTTGGTGCCCTCCTTGCTCTTGCCAAGGCTCAAGCGGAGAGCTTCCAGCTGCAGTTCGTTGAATGATACTTCCAGATGGTCAAGCATATTCTTGGGACCGGTTCGCTGCACCTCCTCCTGCACATCGCCACACTTGAACATGTCGCCAAATACCTTCACTTTCGACCACAAGTCGTAGTAGCAGAACCATACCACGAAGTCCCCGATGGAGCGTGTCCACGTCTGGTCGTTCAGAATCCACAGCACGGCTCCCTTCTTCCATGCCGAAAAGATGCTGCGGTGGGAAAGCTCCCAGAGCATGTCATCATCGGCAAGATCGGCAAGCCTTGCCATTTCTTCTGCCAGCTGGTCGGCCACCTTGTTGAGCTTCTTCACCACAAAACTGCCCTTACAGTTGTCCAGGCGCAGCAGATAGCTGTCCATCTTCTTCAGGAATTCCGCATCATACGTTCCCTGCCGTGGAATCTTGCCACTACGCTCGCCACGAGCCTTGTAGGCGAAAGGGATGCGGCCGAAGAAACCATTGGTGAGGTCTTTCTTGTAGAACTGTCGGGCAGCCTCGGGGGTAGAAGTGAAGGTGAGGTTCACCCTGAGCACGGGATTGCCCGTTACGCCATCTGCCGTGGCGCGCAGGGCTCCGGCACGCTGGCGGTCGTAGATGTTTCTTACCATCTGGCTCACCTGCTTATGTCCGCCACACATCCTGTCCGCCATTTCTACTTCGGGCAGATTGATGTATTGCGTGCGCTCGCCCAGTTTTTCGCATGCCATGGCATTCTGGATAAAGGCAGGATTGGTGACATCGGCTGGTGGAAACCAGAAACTCACGTCCGGACGTTCGGGTTTTTCCTTGTTGGCGCCCTTGGTCTTCATCTGTCGCTGCCAGTCCACGAGTTTCTTGAACTCAGTCTCATCATGCTTGCGAAAAGGGCGCATGATAGCCTCTACCAAATGCCCCAATTGTGCCTTTCCGATACCCGAAGGACCTATCAGATGCCCCATCTGCCCGCACATTTCATAATATTTGTTGTCGCAATACATGAACCTTACGTCCGTGAGATGAGCGGCAAGAGCCGGAATTGCCATCGGAATGAGCACTTCACGCATGTCTTTTGATGCCTGCGAGAGGGCAAATTTCACAAATTCTGTGCCCTTGCTGGGCTTGGGCATCGCCGGAGCGGCATTGCTGAAAATGTTGTAAATCATTGCTTTTTAGAGAATTAAATTAAAATCGATGTTCTTTTTTTATTGCCTACAGTCTCAGTCTCAGAGTCTCAGTTTTTTTTCATGTGGTCTCGCTTTCTATATATATTATATATAACTAATTAATAATCAATAAGTTATAAGTGCTGAAGAAGCGGGTTTGAAGTTGAATTGTGACATTTATCCTAACTGAGACTGAGACGTGAGACTGTTTTGAAGAGGAAAAGAGGGTAGGGATAATCCTGTTACCAACCTCCCCGAAGTCCCCACTTCCTCTAGAAAGCCTAGACTCCGTGTTATCTGTTATCACTCTTGCTGCAAATGCAGAGCAGCTCGTTGGCGGCTCCTCGGCAGAATTCCTCGAAGGTGAAAAACTTCTTGAACTGAGGTCTGCGGTTGAAGGTAGGGTAGAGCGTACCGTCTTTCTTCCGGTTCACGTTGATGTAAGTTCCTTCATACACGTGCGGATTTCTCTGCACCACCTTCTTCTTCTTCTCGGAGTCGTTCTGCACGAATGTGAAGTGGTCTTCTCCGTCGTGCGTAATGGCTCCGTCCAGATACTCGCCCACGGCCATGCGTCCAGGCTTGCGTGTTATCAACTTGAGGTCGATACCCAACTCTGTGTTGGGGTAGAAATTATGATTAGACATAATTGTAGTCTTTCCGGTTATTCCCTCCGTTTCGATGAGAGGGGACCTCCATTCCGCATCAGCCAAAATCGAAACAGGCTTCGGTCTTCGCTTGCCCATGCCTGATGTGGTTTGGTGCTGCAAAGGTCGGTATTTTTTGAGAGATAGACAAGGAAAAAAGTAGATAGTAGATGAGTGAAAAATATTTACGTTTTTAGAATTCTTGATGTTATGCTAAGTTAAAAAGTAGATTGAATGGTAGCAAAGTAGATTATTAAAAGCAAAAACGTAGATTGATAGGCTACTGATAATCTACTTTTTATAAAAAGTTAATCTGGTTTTCTTAAAAAGTAGATTTTCAAAGCAAGAATTCAATAAAAAAAGTGTATCAGCTATGCGAGCTAATACACTTTTTGGGTATTTTGAACCATTTCACTCCCAATCAAATCTACTTTTTTAAGCACTAAAATCCATCAGGTCTTCATTATTGCTATTTGCAAAAAGTACATTGATGCGGGATATGAAACTTTTTACCATCTCGGAGGTCTTGTTATATTCCAGACTATGTTTGTTTACTGCGGCATATTTTACAGGAGCGTAGTTCCCATTGTAGTGCTCGATGAAGTATTCTACTGCCTGCTTCACATTATCAGGCAAAGCCCATTGACAGAAAATATATTCATACATTCCCATCAGTTTGTGCTTGAAATCAGCTGGCAGCAGTTCGTCGAAGTGGCTTATTACGTATCTTATTTTCTTGATGATTTTTGGATTGTTGCCCCAAAGCATCTTCTCTTTAATAGTTATATCCTCATTTTCGGTTTTAGCTTCGATAAGGCATAGATGATCCATCGAGGCACAGTTCTGCTTGTGGAATTCTCCTTGCGCAAATCCTTCCTCCGAAGCATAGTGTAGGTACGCCTGGTAAGCAGGTGTTGTAGCCTTGAGATACTCTATCGTATCTTCGGAGATGAGCATAATCGTATTTTCCATACGTTTGTATGCTTTTTGTCTGTATTTATCCAATATGCATTTACTTTTGATAGGATCCTTGCGTATAGCCAGTTCTTCTTGTAGAATTTCTGCACAGATATCCATACATTCCTTTTCTGCCTTGAAGAATTTAATCATCTCGTTATACAGCCCCTGTACTGCTGGCGGAAAGCTTTCCAGTTCAAACAAATCAGGCTGGTATATTTCATCTCCAAGTAATGAAGCATCGATTACCGATTTGGGCGGAATATTATACATTTCGCATTCTGCAGCCGAAGGATGCTTTCGCGGGCAGAATTTCTTGAGGATGATTTTCAGAGGGGACAAGTGGCTTCTGATATGTCTTAGAACTTCGCTTACTGAATTGTAGTAGTTGTTGTGGTCTGTGGCAAATTGATTATTGAAAGAGGGTTCAAACTTTTTCAGTCGTTCCAGTTCTTTTTCCATTTTGTCGCAGGCTTGGGCTATGAATCCTGAAAGTTGTTCTATTTCGTCTAGATCCTTGTGCTTCATTTCCAGGGCACAGGTAAGGCGATTTGCTCCATTCTCTTCAAATTTGGAGACTATTTCCTTTATCTGATTTAGTCGGTCTAGTGTAGGCTCGATATCAGAATGGTAATATGCCTTGCGGCATTTTTCTTTTTGGTCTGTTGTCATTTTTTAGGTTGTGTCTTTAATTTATATAATTTATCTTTATAATTTCCCTCCACATCAATCAGACCTTTATCAACGAGCGTTTTGAGATAATCTCGTGTTCTTGAAACTTTCAGGCCTGTAGCTTTTGAAATGGATTTCAAATCAGATTTTCCGTTATTGACGATGAAATTGATGATTTCCTGCTGGTTGTCTCCAATTGGGATTTGTTCATTCGGTAGGATGATTTCCTTGCAGGTTTTATCATGATTCATCGATGCTATCAGCTCGAATACCCGGTGCATCTGGCTATAGGCAATCTTATCTTCTGGCGTAGTCTCGCTTAGCCGGGAGAGTTCCTTGGCATAACCTAGAGCTCGCTGAAGATCGCCGTTTTCCGTAAGATAGTTGTAAAGCTTGTTCTTGCGGAAATATCTTACGGTCTTTTCGTAGCCAGGCATATAGCGCTGAAGCTCAGGAATGAGCTGCTCATAGCAGTCGTAACGCTTCACGCAAAGTTGAGGCAGGAAATGCAGCAGAAACCAGAATTCCGTGCATGGATTGGTTTCCACCCAAAGAATCTTATGGCTGCTCTTCTTGCGTATCTTGGAGTAAGTTTCCATTTCTTTGGGATTCTGCAACAGACGGTCCATATCAACAAGGCAGATTACATAGTCGGTTTCGCATTTTACATACGACTCTGCCAATTTTGCCATGTGAGGAATGTCGGAATGTTGGGGAAAATCGGGCGCCACCTTGAAGGGATAGCGGCAGGCGACGCGGAGCGAGTCGAAGTAGAACCACTCCGTCTCGCCTTCACCTATGATTGCTATACTTTTCTTTACTGCCATATTCTAATCCTCCTTATCTAGATAAATACTTCCAAGGAATGGTAAATCCACCAGCTTGCCTTGCTTGTAGGCATGATATGGATTCATTGTCTTGTGCAGACCCAGCGAACTGAGACGCTTCAGCTGGGTGGCACCTTCACGGCTCTTGTCTGTAAACCATACCACATCCCGACGGATGTAGCCTTCGTTCAGCAGATTGATGTCGTGAGTAGTCATGAGCAGCTGGCTAGAACCCTCGCTGTTGGCAAGAAACAACTTGATGAAGTAGGAGAGAAGTTCATAATGGATGCTCGTTTCCACCTCGTCGATAGGGATGAAGTTGTTGTGGTGAAGCACATAATAAAGCACAACCGACATGCCCAGAAACCTGTGGGTGCCTGCCGATTCCATTTGTTCGTGTAAAGTATATTCGCCGCCGTCGCCCGTATGCTGGAAGAGGATTTCATCATGTTTAAGCGTACCACGGCGGAGCATCTCTACCTTAGCCTCCTCTGGGATGGGAGCACTCTTGATGGTCTTCTCCATTTCCGGAGTGATACTTTCTTCGCGGTCATCTAGAGAAAGGCCGGTGATGTTGAAGTCGCTCGCTTTCAGCATCTGTAATAGAAAGCGTTTCTTCCTGCCATCCTTGTCATGGCGCAATTCGTCTTTCACATTGAAGGTCAGGGAGGCGCGCGGGCTCAGCGTATCTCGCATTCCCGAATAGAAGAATTCTGCCACGATATTCAGCCGTGATGTGGTTGCATTTGATTGTCCAAAGGCTGCCATAACCGTACAGTTGTTGGTTGTATTACCGGCGATGGCACGCTGGGTGGCTTTGTTGATGCCCGATTTGCTGCCAAAGGTAACTTCCGAGTGGTCTGTTTCCTGCTGGTAGCTGCGGCTGTATAGCTTGGTAGGGCGTGAGCTTGTATAAACCATCAGCATCTCCTCGTAGATTCGCTTTTCGTCGAATTCCAGGCTTAGGACGTATTTTTCCCGGTTGAGCCAGAAGGTCATCTGCATCGAGGAGTGTTCCTTGCGGCTGTGATTATCCAGAAGAAAAGGAACGTACCCCATTCCCGTATTCTTGTTTTCCGGCTTGTCGAGCATGGTGCGGCGGAAGAATGCGAGGGCATCGAGCAGCGTGGTTTTGCCGCTGGCGTTGCTACCATACACGATACCAATCTTGAGGAGTTCAACACCTTCTGCCACTTCGTATAGGTATTGGTTTCTCATCTTGTCATCATTCGTAGGAAGGAAGCTGAGCGTTTGCTTTTCTCTGATGCTGAAGAAGTTTTGTATTTGAAATTCCTGTATCATAGCTGTTTTTTTTGCTGCAAATATACGATAAAAAAGCAGAATTGCAAAATGAAAATTTGTGTTTCGTAAAAAATTCACGTTATTTAATATTAAAAGCAGCGTTTTCCGTATTTTTTTCCTATTTTAAAGAGGCTTTTTGTTGGCGAAATGCTGTTTAAAAGTAGCATAAAGGCTTTTCTTAAACCTGCTAATGAGTTATAAAAATGAAAATAAATCCCATTTCATTTTGTTTTTTGCCGGTTTCTTCGTACCTTTGCGCATGGATTCGGCATGAGCCGCTTCCAGACATTTTAGTAAAAACAAAGCATTGACTATTATTGTGGTCTTCCGGAAAAAGCCTAGGAAACTTTCTTTCTGAATATACGACCGCACCAATAATGGTTGGCTTCATCTGTGGTAAGCATAGGTGAGCCTCTCGTCAAATATGTAGAGTCAATGTTCATGCCCGATATAGGGTGTGAGCATTCTTATATTTGACGGTGGTTCAGACATTTCCTAGGCTTGCCACGGAAGACCTTAAGAATCGTTCACACCCTTCTTTTGTGTCTTTTTGTGAGTAGCCTGATGATAGTTGGATGCAGAATCTAACTATCGAATAGAATGGACAAATTAAATCTCTATCATGAGCTTGAACAGCTCTTGCGAAAGAATAGTCGTTATTGTATGGATGACGGTAGATTATTGAAGAACCGAATTGTGGAGGATGCTTTGAGCATTCAGCCTCTTCTTGTAAAGGAACTTCTTGGTAATGAAAAAATGAAGAAGGTGTTCTTTACCGATGTTGAGGGGGTAATGGTCTTTGATAAGATAAAGTTCCAGCGTTTTGTATCTGATACTCAATTTTTGGGCGGCAGCTATACGATGTTCAAAAACAAAATCGGTTTGGCTAATGAAAATGGCCGCTTTGTGAGTGAAAGCAGAGAGGTGGTTCTTTCCTGGCCTTATAAGGACTGTATGCTTGAAGGTGGCCAAACGAAAGAAGATGCAAAGCGAAACGAAGTATTTTGGAATGAGACTCTGGCTCCAGATGAGGTAAACCGATTGACAGAACCAAAGGTCTTCTCTAACTTTAAGCGTTATGATAAGGAAGGTGAGCATCAGGTGGATCATCTTTCTGATAATGATAATTTAATCATCAAAGGTAATAATCTGCTGGCCTTACATTCTTTGAAGAAAAAGTATGCGGGGCAAGTAAAATTGATTTATATTGATCCGCCGTATTATTTTAGGAAAAAATTATCAACTGATACATTTAAATATAATTCAAATTTTCACCTTTCTACATGGCTTACTTTTATGAGAGATAGATTAGAATGTGCAAAACATCTGTTAGCACCTTCAGGAACTATATGGATACATATGGGAGATGAAGGAATGCATTATCTTAAACTTGTAGCCGACCAAGTTTTTGGAATAAATCATTTCATAGGAACGCTTCCTAGGCGTACACGAAATGGAAAATCTGATGTTCCATTTAATTTTTCTCAAGATTTTGATTGGCTTCTCGTTTATACAAATGTAGAAGAAAGTCAAGCTGTAATGGGGAGAGCTGTTGAACGAAAATATTACACGACAGAAGACTATCCTGGAAAGCCGTGGAGACTTGCTGACTTGACTAAGCAGACAACAGCAAAAGAAAGAGAAAATTCTTTCTTTACTATGGTTGATCCAAAGACTGGAAAAGAATATCCTCCAAGTGAAAAGAGAACGTGGTGCATAACAAAAGAGACATTTGACTTTCACTACAAAAGAGGGTATATTGTCTTTCCTGATGATTATGACTTTCTTAAAATAACAAAACCATATAGTCGAAAATTCAAATATGAAGACGAGGCCAATGGTAAGTTAAGTTCAATAATATCTGATTGTCAAATTCAGCAGTTCTTAAAGTCATTATTGTATGATTGCAAAAATGAAATAGGTAATAACGAAATTAATGATCTTTTTGGGCGTGATGAGTTTGATTATGCTAAGCCTGAGAATTTAATTAAGATAATTATGGAGGCTGTAACTAATGAAGGTGATTTGGTTATGGATTTCTTTTCTGGTAGTGGTACAACTGTAGCTGTAGCTCATAAGTTAGGGAGAAAGTATATTGGTTGTGAACAGATAGACCATCAAATAGAGTTAACAGTTAATCGGCTTAATGAGGTAATTTGTGGAGAACAAGGCGGAGTCTCTAAGAGCATCGGCTGGCAAGGTGGTGGCTCTTTCGTCTATTGCGAACTTTCAAAAGCGAATGGAAAATTTGCTGATGAGATAGAAAATGCAGAAACAACCGGTCAATTGATGGATATCTGGAATCGCATGAAGGCTACAGATTATTTGAACTATAAGGTTGACGTAAAAGAAGTAGATGCCAACGTGGCAGACTTTGAAGGTTTGAACTTGGACGATCAGAAACGCTTCCTTATAGAATGTCTGGACAAAAATCTGCTTTATGTCCCTCTATCTGATATAGACAGTAATGAGTATGGTGTGACTGATGAGGATAAGCGTTTGACACGTGAGTTCTATCATAAAAACTGATAAAGATGGCAAAACTACAAGACACTTTAGATAAAATGTTTGGGCAACTAAATATAGCCCAAACGCAATTGCCGGAATATTTTGAAACGGGATTGAATCCTTCAAAACGTCTGCGCCCATATCAGGAGGAATGTATGAAGTATTTTCTGACTTACATGAATCCCGATAAAAACTTTGATGGGAAAGAACGAAGTCCTCATCTACTCTTCCATATGGCTACTGGCTCCGGAAAGACGATGATGATGGCACTTGCTATGCTTTATCTTTATGAGCGTGGATATAGAAACTTTCTATTCTTTGTCAGCAGCAATAATATTGTAGAGAAGACGCGTGATAATTTCTTAAATTCGTCTTCTTCAAAATATCTGTTTGCACCAATTCTTACTATAGAAGGCAGAAAGGTGGAAGTGAAAGAAGTGAAAAACTTCCAAGGGACAGATTCTGATAGCATCAACCTTTGTTTGACTACCATTCAAGGTTTGCATGCAGATTTGACTGCGGAAAAAGAGAATGCTGTAACTTATGAAGATTTTACGGCAGAACCTGTTGTGCTAATTGCTGATGAAGCACATCATCTGAATGCTGAGACAAAAGCCGCAAACAAACGTAGCAGGGAAGAGGCAGAAAACGTTCAAAACTGGGAGCGGACTATTGACAATATCTTTCAGAGAGATAATGGAAAACTACCGAGTATTTTGTTGGAGTTTACTGCTACTATGGATTTAGCAGATCAGGCTATTGCCCAGAAATATGATGATAAAATAATCTTTGATTATACATTAAAGCGCTTTCGTGAAGATGGTTATTCCAAGGAGGTTGAGACTTTCGTAACAGACTTGGACGAATTGGATCGTGCTCTTCAGGCTATGATTCTGAGCCAGTACAAACGCAAGGTTTTTGTAAAGTTGGGACAAGACATCAAGCCTGTAATCATGTTGAAGTCAAAATCCATTAAGGATAACAAGGCTAACTATGAAGCTTTCAAAGAGCGTGTTGCAACACTCAAACTATCTGATATTAGCAATATTAGAAATAGAGCAAAGGAAGATCTGTTGGCGGCTTTTGATTATTTTCAATCAAATGGTGTGACAGATGAAAATCTTATTTTGGAATTGCAGAATGATTTTTCCGAAAAGCGTCTGTTGCTTGTGGATGGTAAAACGATTACGCCAGAGAAACAAAGGCTGCTCAATTCTCTAGAAGATGCTTCAAATGGCATCAGAGCGATTTTTGCCGTTGATATGCTGAATGAAGGATGGGATGTATTGAATCTCTATGATATAGTACGACTTTATGATACTCGTGATGCTAACGGAGGCAAGCCTGGAAAAACAACTATGCAGGAAGCTCAGCTTATAGGAAGAGGTGCCCGCTACATGCCTTTCAGAGACCCCTCTGATGATTCTTTGCCGATAGATAAGCGTAAATACGATTGTGATGTTGCTAATCCTTGTCGTGTAGTAGAAAAACTGCATTATCATAGTGCTCATAATCCACGCTATATCCAAGAGTTGCGCAACGCCCTTATTCAGACTGGTATTATGGCCGAGCATCATGTACAAATCAATCTTTTTATGAAAGATGACTTTAAGAAAAGCCGCCTCTATACCAAAGGGATTGTGTTTGTAAATGAAAGAAAAAAAGTGGCAGAAATGGAAGATGATGGCACTTTAGGCAAGTCTATTCTTGATAAGATATTTACTGTTAAAATGCCGACAGGGAAAATGTCTACAGGAATCATCTTTGGAGATAATGCTTCGGCTGAAGAGTTGACTAGCCTTACCGTACCGCAATTTGATTTTTTACGGATTGGAAGTCACGTTGTTCGTTCAGCTATGAATAGGTTTTCTACTTATACTTACGAGGTGTTGCATGAGTTGTATCCAAGTTTAAAATCTTGTGCTGAATTTGTAGCATCGGGTAATTATCTTGCAAAACTTCAGGTGAAGGTAATAGGCAAATATGCTTCACTTGCAGAATACGGGCAAGCTGATAAACTATATATAGCTAAAGAACTTCTGAGACAGTTAGAACCTTTGCTTAGAACTCGTGGGAAAACTTATCGGGGAACGAAGACTTTTCTGCCGTTGCCGTTTAATAAGCAATTTCGAGATAATATAATTCTTAAGGTAAACGTATCTGGAGGAGAAAAAGAATTTGGGCGTTCGCAGAAGAATCCGGCAAATATCGATTATACTCTTGATCTTTTTGAAAAAGATTGGTATGCCTATAACGATAATTTCGGTACTTCTGAAGAAAAGGCACTTGTGAAGTATATTGATGGAATCATGCCAAAACTCAAAGAAAAGTATGATGAAATATATCTTGTCCGTAATGAGAAGGATGTCTGCATCTACAGCTTTGATGAAGGTGGTGCTTTTGAACCAGATTACATATTGTTTCTTCGCATAAAGGGAGATGATGCTAAGTATGATAATTTGCAGATCTTTATAGAACCGAAGGGAAATCAACTGCTTCTGAAGGATAAATGGAAAGAAAAATTTCTATTGCAAATCCAACAGATGGCAGACGTACATTGGATAACTAAGGCTGATAGCTTTAATGTATGGGGATTACCTTTCTATAATGAGGAAAGAGAAGCTGCATTCAATACGGATTTTAAAGAGGCTGTTATTGATTTTGGAGCATTAAAAACGAAGAATAAGGCTTGGAAGATTCTAAAGGAGAATAGCATCTCTCCTTCCGACCGCTTCACCCGTTTCCTCCCTCTGTATTCCATCCAGGCAGCCTGCGGCTACTTTGATAAATATGAGGAACCTGAGGCGGAAGGATGGGTGGATGTTTCCTCGTTACCATTCACTCCGAATAGGGAAATGTTCGTGGTTCACGCTAAAGGCAACTCTATGCTGCCGAAAATTAAGGATGGCGACTTATGCGTGTTTGAGCGTTATCAAGGAGGTTCGAGAGAAGGAGAAATCGTACTCTCGCAGGTAAACGAATATTACGAGGAGTATGGCGGAAAATATACCATCAAAAAGTTTCATAGTGAGAAAACTATGAATGAAGAAGGGGTGGAAGTTCATTCTAAAATAGAACTGCTGCCGCTCAACAAGGATGGCTTCCAGACCATAGAAATTCCAGAAGATAATGAAGCAAATATTGCCGTTGTCGGCATCTTGAAATACATTATCCGTTAACGATAAAAGGGCAAAAGCATTATCCTATCTATCGGGTAAATGCTTTTGCCCTTTCTCTCTGTATGTCTTTTATTTCATTTTATTCCACTTCCTCGCACATTGCCATTTCTGTTCCCCGGTAAATCACAACGAGCTGATGAAGCTTCGTGGTCTTCACGGATTCGCGCACGATGTCGCTATCGGCGTAGCGCCTTATCTGGGCAGAAGCTTCCTCGAAGAGATGGTTCAGCTGTTCATCGCTGATGCCCGACTTGCAATATTTCAGTTCCACGATGTAGGAATCTTCCAGGTCCTTATAAATGTCGCAAAGGGGCAGCAGGAAGATGTCGGCATAACCGCCATCGTTGTCAAGTTCAGAAATAGGACGGTAGAACTTGCATTGGCTCGTCATCGCCAGAGTGAAACCATGAACGTAGGCTTCGCCCTTCTGCTTGTCGCGCTGGGAGGAGAAGCGCTTCAGACAATCGGCTATGTAGGCAAAGTAGGGCTTGAATGCGCCTTCGTAAGCCAACTTGCTCTCCAGCTGGGTCTTGTCGTATTGCTCAAAGGTGAGGTCGTTCTCCTTGTAGGTATCCAGCAGATAGGTGTACATCTGGTCGCGCACCACCTCGTTGGGAACCACAAAGCGGGTGTTGCCCTGGTAGGTACCGTCTATCGTTACCATGCCGAAATAGAAGAGCAGGCTCAGGAAATTGTCGGGATCGTTGATGCGCTCGGCTGGGAAATTCTCCATCAGGGTTCCCGTGGTGAATCCCTTGGTCACGATATTCTGTATGATGCTGGCATCGTGGGCAAACTCCCTGTCGTGGCGGATGAGCATGCGTATCTTGTCGTAGTCGATGCGGATGTTGGTTTCCACCAGCTTCTTCGGAATATCATAGTTGTTGCGGATGTAATTATCTACAAAGTAGAGCACCATCACGGAGTTGTACATGGTTGTGTTGCCGTACTTTTCTTCTGAGAAGCAATAATTGTCGTACCATGGCTTCATCACTTCTATCAGCTCATCCACGCTGTGGCGGAATGGCAGCA
>OLSO01000423.1_pt1 | contig 41982 bp, 43 predicted proteins | sample 1672441 | NCBI WGS metagenome assembly OLSO01 (sample SAMEA3136686, study PRJEB25190) | human gut metagenome | biome: human gut; feature: human-associated habitat; material: faeces | place: Austria | collected 2013 | reverse complement strand
GTGTTAAAAAAGGCTATTGGCATACTGGGAAAATAAACAAAACAGATATTTATAAAGCAGTTAAGGAAGAAAAGCAAAAAGATTCTACTGTTTCTATTTCTAGTGTGCTGAAAGAATTAGATGTAAGCAGATTAGGATTCTATGATTATTTGAAAAGAGTTCCAAGCAAAACCAAATTAAGAAAAGAAAGAATTACAAAAGAAATCAAGAAAATCCATTGTTATCTGAAAAATATGAGGATTATCATGCAATTTGTGCATTTGCATATATTCTTGAAAGATATTTATGTAAAGAACAACTGTCAGAAAAAATATATTGTTTATCACAAAGAAATTTAGAATTATTAAAGAGAAATGAAAAAATATTTGATGAAATAGTTAAAAATTCATATAAAAATTGATAAGTCAAAAGAGTTACTTAAGACAAAATAGAGAAAGAAGAAATCCGAGAATAAACAGCTAAAATAGATATTGTATATTTTAGCTATTTCATTTATTATATTAGTACTATGTGTTTGGAGGTCTTATATGAAGATAACATTATTGTCAAAACCAGGTTTTTCAGGGAATATGCTGGTTCGTAAAATAGAAGAAGTAGCTAAAAGTCAATTAATGGATATTGAAGTGTTTTTAAATGAGCATTTACAAGAGGCCGATGTGGTTTTACTTACACCACAAAGATGTGAAGATTTAAAGGAAATTAAAAAGGTGGTTAAAGTGCCAGTAGGCGTAATTTCTTTAAAAGATTATGGTTTGTTAGATGGAAGTAGTATTATAAAATATGCAAAACAGTTGATTCAAAAATAGAGTCAACTGTTTTTTTATGACATTTGTCATATTTACATAGATGACAAAAATCATTAAAATTAAATAAAGGGAGAATAGGAGGAAAACGCATGTCTTTTTATAAAAATAAAGCTTTAAAAATAACATGTATTGTAAGCCTTATTATGATTTGTTTTGTCTATCACCATTATTTAAACACTGATACTAAACAAATAAAATTTGGAACAACTTATATGACAATGAATAATACCTTCTATAAAGCTGTAAACAATGAAATAGAAAATGTTGTTAATAATCATGGGGATGTTTTATATACCAGAGATCCAGCTTTGGATCCTAAAAAACAAAATGAACAAATCAAAGACCTTGTTTCTTTAGGAATCGATGTTTTAATTATTAATCCTGTTGAATCTTCGAGTATTAATAAAACATTAAAAGAAGTCAAAAAAGCAGGAATTAAAATTATTGTAGTCGATGCTCCTATTAGTGATGATCAAATTGCAGATTGTACAGTTGTTTCAGATAATTATGATGCAGGAGTACAGTGTGCTAAAGATATGATGCAACGCTTTGATCATGCACGTATTGCTTTACTTGAACATTCTAAAGCCTTATCAGCGGTTGATCGTATCAACGGCTTTAAAGATACAGTTGCTTTAAATGAGAATTATCAAATAGTAGGAAGTGAAGATTGTTTAGGACAAACGGAACTTGCTTTACCTGCTTTAAATAAAATTATTCAACAAGGAATTGATTTTGATGTTGTCTTTTGTTTGAATGATCCAACGGCTTTAGGAGCACTGGCTTCTATAAAAGAAAATGATTTAGGGCATGATGTTTTTATTTATGGAGTTGATGGTTCACCAAATATTAAGAAATTGGTGGCAGAAACGAAAGCAATTGTGGGGACATCTTCACAATCACCTACTTCTTTAGGAAAAGAAACAATCAAGGTTGCTTATAAGATGTTACATCATAAAAAGTATAAACGCTCAATTATTGTGCCAACAAAATTGATTACCAAAGAAAATATAGAAGAATATGATATAACGGGGTGGCAATAATGAATCATCTTACAAGAGAATATGTTACAAAGTTAAAAGATTCATTATTGTTTATTAATGCGGTTGTTATTATCTATAATGCTTCTTTATTTTTACTTTCTACCAAATATATTTCAGTGCATTATTATGCACGTGATTTCTTAAATAAAGTATCTTATATTACTAGAACACCACAAAATATCTTTTTTGAATCTATTTTTCTTTTTATCATTATTGTTTTATTAATGAAATTAAGAGAAAAAGATAATTTAAAAATGGCGAATGGTCTTGTTTATATCGAAATTATTCTTTCATTTTTATTAATTATTCGTTTAAATGGTTCCTATAATGGAATTTTACTCTTTGTTTTTGCTGATTTACTTTATAATATGAGAAATATTAAACATATGGCTTTACTTTTATTAATTGCCTTTGGTTTATTACTGATTTCAGATTTTAATATTTTATCAAATATTATACATATGCCAAGTATTGAATCTTATTTATCATTTTATCCAAATTCAAGTCGTACATTTATGTTATTTGCTAAAAATATTTTAGCTTCATTAAATGTTGTTGTTTTTATTCTTTATCTTATTTGCCAAGTTTTAGTTCAACAAGAAGAAACAAAGAAAATCAGTAAAGAACTTCAACTTGCTTCAAAAGTCAATGATGAATTAAAAACGTATTCTGCTTTATCTGAAAAAATGGCAAAAGATAAAGAAAGAAAAAGAATTTCAAGAGAGATACATGATACTTTAGGGCATGCCTTAACAGGTATTTCGGCGGGAATTGATGCTTGTATTGCTTTGATTGATATTGATCCACAGAAGTCAAAAGAACAACTTTTGGTAATTAGTAATGTTGTTCGTGAAAGTATTAAAGATGTTCGCCGTTCTTTATATAAGTTAAGACCGGGAGCACTTGATCAAAGAACTTTAAAAGATGGTTTGATTAAAATGATTGAGGAATTTCAAAGTGTTTCTCATTTAAATGTTGACTTGTATTATGAATGGGAAAATGTTGATTTTGAAAATACGAAAGAAGATATTATTTTTAGAATTATTCAAGAAACGATGACAAACGCTTTAAGACATGGACATGCTTCTCATATTGAAATTCATCTTTTTGACGAAGAGGAAAAATATATGATTATTATGCAAGATAATGGAAGTGGCTGTAAGGAAATTCATTATGGATATGGCTTGAAACAAATGCATGAACGTGTTGCCATATTAAATGGAACGATATATTTTTATAGTGAAGAAGGATTTAGAACAGTTGTAGAAATACCAAAAATAGGAGGAAAAAAAGATGATTAAAGTGATGATTGCAGATGATCAAGAACTTATTAGACAGTCTTTACAAATTGTTTTATCAACACATGAAGATTTAAAAATCGTAGATGCTGTTGAAAATGGTTTTGCAGTTCTTGAGAGTATAAAAAAAGAAAGACCAGATGTCATTTTAATGGATATTCGTATGCCAGAAATGGACGGTGTTTATTGTACAAAGGCGGTCAAAGAAAAATATCCAGATATTAAAATCATTATCCTTACCACTTTTGATGATGATGAATTTGTCTTTAGTGCTTTAAAATATGGAGCAAGCGGTTATTTATTAAAAGGCGTCAGCATGGATGAACTTTATCATGCCATTTGTACAGTTTATAATGGTGGAGCGATGATCAATCCTGATATTGCGACAAAAGTATTTAAACTTTTTTCCAAGATGTCTATGAGTAATTATGCTATCCAAGTCGATGATTCTTTATCAAAAGATTTGACACAGGCTGAATTGAAAGTCATTCAACAAGTTGGTTTTGGTTTATCTAATAAAGAAATTGCTCAAAAACTTTATTTATCAGAAGGAACTGTGCGTAATTATGTTAGCATTGTTTTGTCAAAATTAGAATTACGTGATCGTACGCAACTTGCCATCTGGGCTGTTCAAACAGGAGTCACAATGCAAGAATTTGGTGACGATAATGACTAGAATAAAAAAGGGTATTCTTACATTAATAAGTCTTTCTTTAGTTCTTATTTATTGCTTGATCAATGATCCAAGTCGTGATATTACTCTTACTTTAGGACTTTATGCAGGAAGTAGTTGGGATGTGCCTAATGGGGAAAGTTATCAAGTTATTGATCAAGCAATCAAGAAATTTGAAAAGAAATACCCCAATGTTCATATTGAATATAAAAGTGGAATTATAAAAGATGATTATTCTTCGTGGCTTGCTAATGAAATTACCAAAGGAACAATACCTGATGTGTTTATGGTACTTCCTGATGATTTTAATACGTTATCTTCTATTGGTATTTTAAAGAATTTAGATCGGCTTATTAAAGAAGAACGAATAGATACTTCTCTTTTTTATCAAAGTGCTTTATTTGCTGGAAATAATGGAAGTCAATATGCACTTCCTTATGAAATCGATCCAACAATTATGTGTATCAATCATGATTTACTTACCAAAGAAGGTATTGCTATTCCTTCAAGTAATTGGACTATTGATGATTTTTATAATATTAGTAATCAAGTTACAAAGGATACAAATAATGATGGTGTCATCGATCAATATGGCTGTTATGGCTTTGATTGGCAAGATGTTCTTGATTGTTATGGGTTACAAGTTTTTAAAGAAGATAATTGTCATCTTGATAAAAAAGAAGTCAAGGAAGCGTTTTTATATTTGACAAAACTTAAAGCTTTATCAAATGGCTATCAAGTTTCATCAGAAGATTTTGATCAAGGGAAAGTCGCTTTTTGTCCTTTGACCTTTGCTCAATATCGTACCTACCAACCTTATCCTTATAGTATTAGTAAATATACATCTTTTAAATGGAGTTGTATTTCAATGCCGGGGACAAAATCAAATACGATTACAACACATTTAGACACTTCGTTAATAGGAATGTCTTCACAAACAAAGCATCAAGAAATAGCGTGGGAATTTTTAAAAATGTTGACGATGGATGAAGATATTCAACAATCTCTACTTGATAATTCGAAGGGAGCCTCTCCTTTAAAGAAGGTCATGTTATCAAAGAAAACAAAGGAAATCTTAGTAAAAGATACAGTCTCCTATGCTTCTTTAGATTCAGATGTTTTAAATAGAATTTTAGAAAACACGTTAGTAGAACCAAAGTTTAAAGAATATGAAAATATTCTAGAAAAAGCAGATTATTTGATTAATCAAAGTATTGATCAAGGAACGATTGATAATGATCTTAATAAGATACAGAAGAAATTAGAAAATGAATTGAAATAGATAGCTTTTGGCTATCTTTTTTATTTATGACAAATGTCATAGTAGGAATGATATTTGTCAATTTTTTTATGATTTTTGTCACTTAAAAGTCATGATTGAAGACACGTTGCAAGTGCTTTCATATTTGGTATTCTATAGGTGCAAGGAGGGAAGGACATGAAATATTTAGTATTGGTAAGTCATGGTGAATTTGCAGCTGGTTTAAAAACATCATTAATGATGTTGGCAGGACAAAGAGATGATGTGATTGCTTCAGGTTTACCTGATGGAAAGACAGCAGATGAATTTGCGGAAATCTTTAAAGAAAGTGTTAAGGACATTCATGAAGATGATGAAATTGTTTTATTAGCGGATATTGTAGGAGGGTCACCACTTACAACTGCTTTAAATGTTTTAGCTGAAAAAGGTTTAATGGAAAAGACAACAACAATTGGTGGGATGAATTTACCTTTAGCCCTTACTTCAGTATTAATGAAAGATACTTTACAAGGGGATTCCTTTGTACAAGCTGTCTTAAGTGAAGCAACAACAGCTTTACAAGAATTTAAAGTCGTAGAAGACGACGAAGATGATATTTAAGGAGGAAGAAAGATGTCAGTATCATTTATTAGAATTGATGATCGTATGATTCACGGTCAAACATGTACACGTTGGGCAAGAGAATACCCATGCGATGGTTTGGTGGCTGTAAACGATAAAGCAGCAAATAATTCAGTATTAAAAGCAGCTTACAAATCAGCCAGTGTAAAGAAAACATTTGTATGGACAATGGAAGCTTGGCAAAAGAAAAGTCAAAAGGTTTTAGATAGTCAAGATCAATATTTCTTAATTACTAAAAATCCTATTGATATGAAAAAAATTCTTGTTGATCAAGGTTTTGATTGTGGTATTAAAACAGTCATTGTTGGACCTTGTAATGATCGTGAAGGAGCAACAAAACTAGGAAACAACCAATCGATTACACAAGAAGAAGCAGAAGCTTTTGAAGCTTTAGCTAAAGCAGGTTATACAATCAAATTTGCTTTATTACCAGATGTTTCAATTGGAACATGGGATGATTTTAAAGGAAAATTTGGTTTTTAACAAATATATAAATAAAGGGGAAGAAAAATTATGACAATTAGTTGGTTACAAGCGGCATTACTTGGTTTATTTGCTTGTTTATCAAGTATGCCAGGATTAGGTGGTACTTCCTTTGGTAACTACACATTAGGTCGTCCTTTAATTGGGGGACTTGTTTGTGGGATTATCTTAGGAGATATCAAAACAGGTATTTTAGTAGGGGCAGCAATGCAAGTTGTCTACATTGCATTAGTTACTCCAGGTGGAACCGTTTCAGCAGACGTTCGTGCTGTAAGTTACATTGGGATTCCACTTGCTATGGTAGCGTTAAATAGTTATGGTTTATCTGCTGCCACAAAAGAAGGAGCAGCTCTTGCAACTTCATTTGGAACAATGGTTGGTACTTTAGGTACAGTATTATTCTATGGAACAGCAACAATCAACTTAGCATGGCAACATGTTGGATGGAAAGCTGTTGAAAAAGGGAATTATCACAAGTTATATATTGTAGATATGGTATTACCTTGGATTTCACATATTTTATGTTCATTTATTCCAGCCTTAATTATGTGTAAATTAGGGGCAGATGTTGTTGAACTTATTAAAACAACATTACCTATGGATGGTTTAGCTATGAAAACTTTATTTACAGTTGGATCATTATTACCATGTGTCGGAATTGCAATTTTATTAAAACAAATTGTTACAAAAGCAGTTGATTTCATTCCATTTTTCTTTGGATTTACTCTTGCTGCTTCAATGGGAATCAATTTAGTTGCAGCAACAGTGATCGCTGGTATGTTTGCTTTAATTAACTACAAATTAAAAATGTTACAAAATCAAAGAGTAGCTGCACCTGCAGGAGACTTTGATGATGAAGATGAGGAGGATATTTAAGATGGAAAAGAAACTATCTAAAAAAACATTAACTAAATCCTTCCACAATTGGTATTATGGAAACTTAACATGCTTCTCTCAAGAACATATGCAAACTTTTGGTTATCTATGCTCTATGTTACCAGTAGTAGAAGAACTTTATGATAAAAAAGAAGATCAAGCAAGATCAATGAAAACATATACTGCTTTCTTTAATACAGAACCTCAACTTGGTACTGTTATTGTTGGGATGACAGCTGGGTTAGAAGAAGCACGTGCCAACGGAACAGAAGATGTTGATGATGAAACAATCAACGGTTTAAGAGCTGGTTTGATGGGACCAATCGCCGGTATTGGGGATTCCCTAGTTGTCGGAACAGTTATTCCTATTTTACTTGGTATTGCTTTAGGTATGTCTACAGGAGGTTCTCCTCTTGGAGCTATCATGTACATCATTGTATGGAACTTATTTGCTTACTTTGGAATGAAATTCTTATATTTCAAAGGATATGAATTAGGTGGAAAAGCGGTTGATTTCTTAGTTGGTCCTCAAGGGGAAGCTTTAAGAGAATCAGTCACAATGTTAGGTGGTATTGTTATCGGTGCTGTATCAGCAACATGGATTTCAGTAACAACTTCATTTACGATGACCGCAGCTGGAGCTAAAAAACCTTTCATAGATTTACAAAAAACATTAGATGGTGTTTATCCAGGATTATTAACAGCTGTCTTTGTTGTTGGATGTTGGTATTTATTATCTAAAAAGAAAATGTCACCAATTAAAGTAATGTTATTATTAGTTGTTGTTGCCTTTATTGGTGTACTTGTTGGATTCTTCAATCCAGGATTATCTTATTAAAAGGAGAAAAAAGATGAATAGTCAAGAAAAACAAGGATATATAGATGAAATTAATTATCAAAAGAAAATGATTCATAATCTTATAAAATGGTTACGCAATTTGTTCTTCCTTTCCTCTCTGGGAGTCTTGTTGATGTATTATTTTTCAAATATCTTATTTGTAAAAATCTTTGCAATCATATTAATAATAATATCTATATTAGCGATTATCCTTGTTGGAAAGGCTATTTACAGTGGTAAGAAAAACATAAATAAAATTGTTGATCAGTTTTCCTTCAAATATAAAAACTCTCTATAACTCATACAAAAAACCGCTTAGGCGGTTTTTATGTTATACTTTATCTGGTGATATTATGATAACAAATAAAATCAATACAATTTTAAATAACAGTCAACAAGGTGATATCGATTATACGATCTGTAACTATATTAAAATGAATTTAAAAGAAGTTGCTTTTATGTCCATTGAAGAACTTGCAAGAAAAAGCTATGTTTCAAAAGCAAAGATCTCTAAATTTATCAAAAAATTAGGTTATGATAATTATATTGCCTTTAAAGATGATTGTTTATTAGAATTAGAAATTAGAAAACAAGTAACAAATACCAACTATTTTCTTACAAAGAAGCACCTTCATGATTCATTATCTTGGATTGAAAAGAATTTAATGAAGATTGAACAAAGTCAAATCGATTACTTTGTAAGAAAAATAAAAGAAGCTAAGCATATTTATCTTTATGGAGTTGCTTATTCACATTTACTTTGTCAATATGTTCAATACGAAGGAGATCTTTTTCAAAAAAATATTCTTGTTTTAGATGAAAATGAGGTAGCTATTGATCGGTTAAAAGAGGATGATTTATTGATTGTTATTGGTGTAGAAGAAGATGCTTTAAGTAAACAATCTTCACGTTGTTTACGAAAGCTTTTAAGAAATCAAGGAAATAAACTTTTGCTTTCAACCCAATTGATTGATCAAACAATGTTGAAATCTTTTGAAGGGACTTTGCTTGTATCTATCGATCATTTAGAAATGAAAGAAAGAAGACTTCTTTTTCGTTATTTAATAGATATGTTGGTATCACGTTACTTTGAGTTAGAATGTGCTTAAGGCACATTTTTTTCATCTTGTCAAGAAAGTTTATGAAATATAAAAAAGAAAAGAAATTTATTTATTTTAAAGTAAAGTAATCCATAAGGAGGGCTTATGGAAGAAAAATTAACTATTAAACAATTATTCGCTATTTTAGCCGCAGGTTTGTTTTCTTTTTGTGGTGTTTTGATTGAAACAGCGACAAATATTACTTTTCCTACATTGATGAATGAGTTTCATATTTCAACATCACTTGTTCAATGGATGACAACAGGAAATTTATTGATGATGGGTATTATGATTCCTATTTCATCTTATTTAAAAAGAAGATTTCAGACAAAAAAATTATTTTTGATAGCAGGGTTCTTATTTTCAATAGGATTGATTGTTGATGTCTTTGCACAACAGTTTACTTTATTGCTTATAGGAAGATTTATACAAGGAGCGGGGGTAGGAATTGCACTTCCTATGATGTATAACATCATTTTAGAAGAATCACCGGAAAGACTTCTTGGTTTAATGATGGGATGTGGTTCTTTTGTGACAGCTGCAGCACCCGCTATTGGACCAACTTTTGGGGGAATTATGACACAATATTTTACTTGGCGCTATATTTTTATTTGCGTTTTACCAGTTATTGTTCTGACAAGTTTTATAGGTTATTTTTGTATGAGTGAACAAATAATTAATAAACATGAAAAATTTGATCTTTTAAGTTTTATAGCGGTAGCGTTAGCTTTTGTTTCTTTAATTATGGGGTTTTCTAATTTAAATCAGATAGTTGATGATTTAGTATTTGTTTTGGGTTGCTTTATTATTGGAATAATCAGTTTATATTATTTTACTAAAAGACAACTGCATATTAAAAATTCCTTAATTCGTATAGAAATATTTAATCATAAAGGTTTTACGTTTCATACTTTAGCTATTATGTTTCTACAAATGACAACACTTGGATATGGTTTATTGTTACCGACATTTGTTCAAATTGTTTTAAAACAACCAGCAACAGATGCAGGGGTCGTTTTACTTCCAGGAGCCATTGTTGGTGCTGTGTTTGCGCCAATAGGTGGATTGATACTTGATCGACTTGGTGCTAAAAAGCCAATTGTTCTAGGGTTATGCTGTAGCTTTATTGCCACATTTTGTTTCTTGTTCTTTTTTAAAAATCTTACATACCAATCATGTATCTTATTCTATTTTATTTATAGTTTAGGCATTGGTTTAATTGTTGGTAATACCATGACATCTGCGATGTCTCATTTACCAAAAAATCTACAGGCAGATGGGAATGCTACGTTACAAACATTGATGCAACTTTCAGGGGGAATAGGAACATCCATTACAGCAACTATTTTAGCGTTTGTACAACAAGGAACAAACTTATATGATGGGACAAATAGAGGTGCATTGTTTGTTTTGATTTTTTTAATGTTTAATATTAATATTGTTATTTTAAGTCAATATTTTGCTTTTAAAGGAGGAAAGAAAAATGAATTTTAAAGATAAAGTGGTTGTAATTACCGGAGGAACAAGTGGTATTGGAAAGCAAGCAGCTATTGAGTTTTCAAGAAAAGGAGCCCATGTTGTTGCTTTTACTGTAGATAAAGAAGAAGTATGTAAGGAAGCTATTAAAGAAATAGGAAATGATGCATCTTATATTCATTGTGATGTTTCTAAAGAAGAAGATGTAAAAAAAGCTATTGAAGAAGTTGTTTTAAAATATGGACGTCTTGATTGTGCATTTAATAATGCGGGTATTGGTCCAGATGGCGTACGTATGCCTTATGAATCATTGACAGAAATTTCTGAAAAAACATGGGATTTAGTTGTAGATGTTGATATGAAAGGTGTTTTTCTTTGTTTGAAATACGAATTATTACAAATGCAAAAACAAGGATTTGGTACAATTGTTAATACGGCTTCTATTGGTGGATATAAAATGGCTCCAGGATTTGCTGCTTATGGTCCAGCTAAAGCAGCAGTTATTGCTTTAACAGAAATGGCAGCTTTAGAAAATGCGGCATTTGGTATTCGTGTCAATGCCATTTGTCCAGGTCCAACCATGGGAACAGAACTTACCAAAAATTCACTTTCAACTAATCCTCATGAAGAAGCAATGTTGAAAGAACATGTGATTCCTATGAAAAAACTAGCGACGACTCAAGAAGTCGTGAACGCTGTCTTATGGTTAAGTAGTGAAGAAGCAAGTCATACAACAGGACAAAAAATATTTATAGATGGTGGAATGCATATTGCATAGAAGGGAGAAAAAGATGGTTAAACATGTATCGGTATTTACTTTAAAAGACAAAAGTGAAATTAAACATTTTGTAGAAATGTTAGAAGAAGTTGGTAAAAATTATCCTTTGATTATTAAAAGTGAAATAGGAGTAAATATGAGTGAACAACTACCTGTAGGACCTCATTTTGGTGATGTTATTCAAATTATTGAATTTAAAAATGAGGATGATTTGAATAATTATCCAAAATCTAAAGAACATCAAAAGTTACTTACAGATGGTCCAGAAATGGAAACTGTTACCGCAATTGATTATATAATTTAATCATTCATTCATATATCAAAGAGCATTCATTCAAAATAGTGCTCTTTTTTTCATTTTACATTCATTTTTATGATTAAACAGTCAAAATATAATTGACTTTATGATTGAACGGTCATATAATGAACGCGTAAGAGGTGATCAGTATGGATAATCAGCGCCATCAAATTATTTTAAATGAATTAGATAAAAAAGGAAATGTGACTGTAGCTTCCCTTGTTGAACTTACAGGAGCGAGTGAATCAAGTATTCGACGAGATTTAGTAGAACTTGATCATCAGGGATTTTTAAAAAGAGTTCATGGGGGTGCAACCCTTATTCCTAAGGTAACACAAACGATTGAAGATCCATTAGGGAAAAGACAATTATTAAATGCTGATGAAAAGAAAAAAATTGCAAAGTATGCAGCAGGAATGATTGAAGCCAATGATGTGGTTTATTTAGATGCAGGTTCATCAACTTTAGAGTTGATTGAATATTTAGATCAAAAAGAAGCACACTATATTACTAATGGTTTAATGCAAGCTCAACAATTGACCCTTAAAGGATTTCATGTAGTATGTCTTGGTGGAGAAGTGAGAAATATTACAGGGGCATGTGTGGGTGCTAATACGATGAAGTCATTAAGTCGTTATCATTTTTCTAAAGGTTTCTTTGGAACAAATGGCATTGATTTAATGAATGGTTTTACGACACCAGATAGTGAAGAAGCTGCTATTAAGGAATTGGCTATGGAACGTTGTCAAATGAGTTATGTTTTATCGGATCATAGTAAATTTAATAAGGTATATCATGTGACCTTTGGTCAAATAAATGATGCGGTGATTATTACAGATCATTGTGAAAAAGAAATTAAAGAACAAGCGACAGTTGTGGAGGTTAGAGATTAATGATTTATACAATTACTTTTAATCCATCTTTGGATTATATTATGCATGTTGATTGTTTTGAAGAAGGGGAAACAAACCGTTCAAAGCAAGAAGAAATTTATCCTGGAGGAAAAGGATTCAATGTTTCAACAATTTTAAGTCGTTTGAATCTTGAAACAACAGCTTTAGGGTTTGTTGCAGGATTTACAGGTGAAGAAATTGTTAAAGAATTAAAAGAAAGAGGATTTACTTGTGATTTATGTCAGTTAGAAAATGGTCTTTCAAGAATTAATGTGAAGATGAAAGGTGCTAAAGAAACTGAAATCAACGGAAGCGGTCCAGATATTCCTCAAGAAAAACTAGATGAATTATTTGATAAATTAAATCAATTACAAGAAAATGATATTTTAGTTCTTGCTGGAAGTATTCCATCATCATTACCTAATGATATTTATGAACAAATTATGAAAAAACTCGATCAACAAGGGATTAAAATCATTGTTGATGCAACGAATGATTTATTAAAGAAAGTATTACCATACCATCCTTTCTTAATTAAACCAAATCATCGTGAACTAGAAGAATTGTTCAATGTTAAAATTGAAAATAAAGAAGATCTTATTCACTATGCTCGAAAACTTCAAGAACAAGGAGCAATCAATGTGCTTGTTTCTCTTGGAAAAGATGGTGCTATTTTAGTCAGTGAAGATGGTCATGTTTATTATTGTGCTGGTGCTAAAGGAAAATTATTAAATAGTGTTGGTAGTGGAGATAGTATGGTTGCTGGATTCATTGCTGGATATTTAAAAGATAAAAAATATGATGAAGCTTTAAAATTAGGAAGTGCTTGTGGTGGCGCTACTGCTTTTAGCGAAGATCTTGCCGAAGCTTCCATGATTCAAGAAGTCTATAAACAATTACAAGTGGAGGAACTATAAATGAAAATCTTAGATTTATTAAAAGATGTTTCAATTGATGTAAATGCTACATGTTCAAATAAAGATGAAGCCATTGATACATTAGTTTCATTAATGGCAAAACAAGGAAACTTAAATGATCAAGATGTTTATAAACAAGGAATTTATGCCCGTGAAGAATTAAGTACAACAGGAATTGGAGAAGGAATTGCGATTCCTCATGCTCAAAGTGAAGCTGTAAATGCCCCAGGACTTGCAGCCATGGTTGTTAAAGACGGTGTCGATTATCAATCTTTAGATAATCAACCAGCAAAACTTTTCTTTATGATTGCAGTTCCTAAAACAGGTGGAAACGAACATCTACAAATTCTTGCTATGTTATCACAAATGTTGATGGATACAGACTTTAAAGATTCTTTAATTAATGCACAAAGTGTAGAAGAATTTATGGATTTGATCAATCAAAAAGAAGCTGCACAAAAAGCTAAAGAAGAAGAAAAAGAAGAAGCGCAAAAAGAATTTACAGGAACTTATCGTTTGCTTGCAGTAACTGCTTGTCCAACAGGTATTGCACATACTTATATGGCAGCTGAAGCTTTAGAAGAAAAAGCAAAACAAATGGGAATTACAATCAAAGTCGAAACTGATGGTAGTGGCGGAACTAAAAATGCTCCAACTGCTAAAGAAATTGAAGAATGTGAAGCTATTATTGTAGCTGCTGATAAAAATGTTGAAATGGCTCGTTTTGATGGAAAACCTGTCATTCAAGTCAAAGTGGCAGATGGTATCAATAAAGCAGAAGAGTTAATTAATGAAGCTTTAAGTGGAAATGCTCCAATCTATCATACAGATCATGCATCAACAACAGTTGAAAGTGAAAGTGATGAAAGTGTTGGTCGTCAAATCTATAAACATTTAATGAATGGTGTCAGTCATATGTTACCATTTGTTATTGGTGGAGGTATTTTAATTGCCTTAGCTTTCTTATTTGATGATTATACAATTGATCCAAGTAACTTTGGTAAAAATACACCATTAGCTGCTTTCTTTAAAACAACAGGAGATACAGCCTTTGGATTTATGTTACCAATCCTTGCAGGATATATTTCAATGTCAATTTCAGATCGTCCAGGTCTAGCTGTTGGATTTGTTGGTGGAGCCTTAGCAAGCCAAGGAAATTCAGGATTTTTAGGAGCACTTGTTGCTGGGTTTGCAGCTGGGTATTTAATGAAGGGGTTACGTAAATTATTTGATTATTTACCAGATGCTTTTGAAGGATTAAAACCAGTTCTTTTATATCCATTCTTTGGATTATTATTAATGGCATTACTTATGACATTTATTATCAATCCACCAGTTGCTGCTATCAATACAGCTCTTACAAATGCTTTAAATTCAATGGGTGGTTCAAGTAAAGTTATTTTAGGAATGTTACTTGGTGGTATGATGGCTATTGATATGGGTGGTCCAATCAATAAAGCAGCTTATGTTTTCGGAACTGCATCGATTGCTTCAGGAAACTATGATATCATGGCAGCTGTTATGATTGGTGGGATGGTTCCACCTCTAGCTATTGCGCTTGCAACATTCTTCTTTAAAAATCGTTTTACTAAAAAAGAACAACAAACAACACTTACAAATGTTATTATGGGATTATCATTTATTACTGAAGGAGCAATTCCATTTGCAGCCTCTGATCCATTACATATCTTACCTGCATGTGTCGCTGGTTCAGCAGTTGCTGGTGCTTTATCAATGTTCTTTAACTGTACATTAATGGCTCCTCATGGTGGTATCTTTGTAATCGGTGTTATCTCTAATCCTCTTGGATACTTATTTGCCTTAGCTGTTGGTTCAGTTGTTGGAATGTTTGGTTTAGCTTTATTGAAGAAACCTTTAAAATAATAATGAATTCTAGGTGAAAACCTAGAATTTTTTTTGTTAAAAGGGGAATCCTATTTTTGAAAGGAACATATATAATGAATAATGATACAATTTTATTACTTAAAGAATGTGATTCAGGATTAAAAATGGCAATTTCTTCTTTAGATGAGGTACTCGATGTGATAAAAAATCAAAAATTCAAAGAAATTTGTATTACTTCAAAAAATAAACATCAAATTTTAAAAAATGAAGTAGATCATTTATTAAAAGAACATCATCTTCAAGAAAAAGAACCTTCATTACTCGCAAAAAGCATGTCATGGTTAAAAATGAATTTTAAAATACAAATGAATGAAGATGATCAAACAATTGCTTCACTTCTTTTTGAAGGATGTTCTATGGGAATAGAAACACTTTATAAATATTTGCATCAATATGAAAATGCTTCATCAAAAATAAAAGAAGTGACAGAAAAACTTATTGAAATTGAAAAAGAACTATCGCAAAATATACAAAATTATTTATAAATAACTACGAAACAAACACGTTTCGTAATTTTTTTCTTAATAAACCATTTGACACACCTTTTTAAATAAGATTTGAATTCATAAAATTTAAACCATAATTTTATAAGTAAAATTATGGCTTTTACATGTACAAAACTTGACACCTAATCACCACCTGTTTCAGATGGTCAATTAAGTTATATATTATAAATTTATATTTAAATACACTTAATCCAGAGATGAAGAAATCTCTAGATTTTTTATTACTATTCAAAATATAAACACAACTATAAAACTATGGATTTTTGCTAGAATATTTTTATTCCAAAATAACATACTTCTAAAACCACTTTCTAAAAAGCACCAGGAGTGATAAAGTTTTGTAATCATTCAAAATAACACACTTCTAAAACTTGGATGTGTACCCTCCCTATGAATTATTAGTTTTGTAATCATTCAAAATAACACACTTCTAAAACCTAAAATCGATAGCTTTTAATTTTACTCCAGTTTTGTAATCATTCAAAATAACACACTTCTAAAACTCGCCTAAAGCCCATTGAAGATTTTCATTCGTTTTGTAATCATTCAAAATAACACACTTCTAAAACGTTACTGTTAAAGTAAATGGAACTGCAGTTGTTTTGTAATCATTCAAAATAACACACTTCTAAAACTCAAGAGTAATGAGAGATGCCATTGGTAAAGTTTTGTAATCATTCAAAATAACACACTTCTAAAACAAGTGGGAAAATGGTATTCAAATTACTAATGTTTTGTAATCATTCAAAATAACACACTTCTAAAACGTTTCGATAGTAGTGATGGTTGATTTTGTAGTTTTGTAATCATTCAAAATAACACACTTCTAAAACATATTACCTTTTTCGATATCTTCAATTGTTGTTTTGTAATCATTCAAAATAACACACTTCTAAAACTTAGCAATATTATTAAAATCACTTGAATTGGTTTTGTAATCATTCAAAATAACACACTTCTAAAACTGAAATTTATTATATTCGTAATTTATATATGTTTTGTAATCATTCAAAATAACACACTTCTAAAACGTTTCAATAGTAGTGATTGTTGATTTTGTAGTTTTGTAATCATTCAAAATAACACACTTCTAAAACAAGCTAAAGGATTAGATAGCAAACATTACAGTTTTGTAATCATTCAAAATAACACACTTCTAAAACCTCAAATCAGGTTTTAAAGTTATAAAAGCCAACACTAACTTTTGTCATCATGAATGATATAATCATAGAAATCATCATCTATGACATATTTATTTTCAAAATACACACTCCTATTATAACTATTTTCTAAAAATAAAACACTTATTTTTTTATAAGTTATATACTTTAATATTTCTCTAATTTCTTCATTTGAAAAATATGTTAGTACATTAATAAATATCATTGTTTGATCATATAGCTCTGAATATATTTCTAATATATCTATAAATTTATCGATTAGATTGTTATATTTATTATCAAACTCAATTCCTGCTAATTTAAAATATTTCACTAAATCTATTTCTTCATTTAAATCAATATCAACATTATAGTATTCAATTTCATCATATAAAATATTTGAAATCTTCATAAAATATTTTTTTAATTCATTATCAATCTCTACATTCGATATTATACTTTTAGATAACTTATTATATAATTTAGTAATAATAGTTTTATCATTAAAATTAAAACTTAATATATCATTAAAAATAATAATATCTTTTATGTTTACTAACTTATCATTATCTATAAAAACAATTTTTTCAGTATCTTTTCTATTAAGATCGTAACAAAAACTTCCAAATAATTTATGATCATCAATTACCAATATATTTGTCTTATCTTTATTAATATCAACCTCTATATCAAATCCCATTATTTTCATAATCATAATATAATCAACCTGCTTTCTGTATCTTCAACATCTGTTTTCTTATCTCCTACAACATATTCAATACGCGCAAATTGCTTTTCAGTAATGACCAATAACTGAACTAATCCTTTTGATGGTTTATTCTTTTTTAATTTATCTCTTTCGCTTATTACAATAGAATTGTTCAATGCCAATTTTGTATATACACTTTATTGCATCATAATGTATCCATTTTTTATTAAAAATTTATGAAATTTATTATATTCTTTTTGATCAACATAAGTAACAGATGGTAAATCAAAAAACACTATCATTCTCATATATCTATAACTCATATTCAAAAAAATTTATCAAATCAACATCTTTCTTATCTATTGCATTAAATACACTCTTTACATAAATACTAATAGCATTGGAAACATATTGATCTTTTCCTTTTATTCTTACCTTATGATTTAGCACATCCACTAATTTTACTTTCATGCCACCATCAAATCTTTCATTAAAATTCTCTTTAACAATTTTATCTACCAATGGTCTAAAAGGCTCCATTAAATCCGAAGATAAATTAAAACTATTATATACATTGTGATGTTTAATACCTAACTGTGTTAAATAGCCTTGAGAAACAATTTCTTTATTAAATTGAGATAATAATATCGTATATCCATAATTTAATGCATAATTGATATCACATTGATCTTCTCTAGTAAAAGATTTTCCAAATAAACTATTAAAATAAACCTTTGCTGCATGACCTTCTCTATTACTTTCATCAAATAAAACCAAATCACCTACATAGTCATATAACATCTGATAATTTTCAATATTTAACTCTTTTAAAAAATTAGCTTGATTAATTATCTTTTCTTCAATTATTCTTGTCCAAATAATTTTACAATAATCATCCCATTTTATTTGTTTAAAAATTTGTTCACTTGTATTATGACTTCCATAATAGGAAACTATTTCTCCTTGTGGATTTCTTTTTTTATCACAAATAATTATCTTAATCTTCCTACTTAACATTTCAGATATTAAGTAGGAAGTCATGGTTGCAGCTGTTGTATCAATGATAAGAGTATTAATTTCTGATAAATGAATTAATTTTACTTCATCATTTCTTACAATCAAGTAATCATTTTTATAAGATAATTTTGCTTTATTAGTTATAACTACTGTTCTCCATGTCATAACTTATATTTTTTAGAATATATACCTGTTATAGAAACATCATAAAAGTAAGTGTTATCTAAATGAATCGATTGTTTAGAAAGTCTTCCTTCTCGATCAGTCATATTATATGGTTCAAATTTTAAATTTCCATTAATAGCTCCCGCTTTAAGAATCTTTAAAACTTCTAATATAACTCTACATTTCAAATCAATTTCAAGAATATTGAAGTCTATATTTTTAGTTAGTATTTTCTCATAAATTCCTTTATACTTTGGATAATATTTTTTCATCTTATCACAAAGCAGATTATATAATTTAGTTATTTCTATTTCTCTGTTTTCAAAATAGCTATAATCATTTTTAATCATTGCATTATTAATTTCAAAAATAATTTCATTTTCCTTATTATTTAATATTAATTGGTGCGCATTAACAAGTTCTGTTGCTGATGATAAGTAGTATAATCCACCATCTATCTCAATTAACTGATTTTTCTTTATCTTTTTAATTATTTTAACATCGCTGTATTTATTATTTTCCATAATATATTTACATTGATCCTCGATAGATACATATCGCAATAAAATAGGAAGATTTATAAGTCTTCGATCTATCTTCTTTCCTTTCTTTCCTTCAATAGCCACAATATCACTTTGTAATCCACTAAATCCTCCATACTTACGTACATTACTACGCAATTTATTTACTGGTATCGTTGCTTTTGTCTTTCCTTTTTCACTATTCTTATCATTTGGTAAAATAGTCACGTTGAAAAGTTCCCTATTATTCGTATCTAATTTTTTAGTTATATATACATCTCTATAATTAAAACACTTAATGTAATCTAAAATTCTCTCTGGATTCCAAATAACTTCTCCTGTATCTTCGTCAATACATTCATATTTCATACTATTTATGATAAATCCATGATTTTCTTTATCAATATTGTTTTTTGTTTTCTTTACATTTTGCATATATTGACCATAAACGTATTTTGCTTCTAATCCTGGAAATCTTATTTGTATATATCGACCAATAATACAAGCAATATAAGCATCATGAGCGTGATGAAAATCATTTACGTTCCTATTTTTATATATTTCGTATTTTTCTCTAAATTCATGCGATAGATTAGCTCTTACTGTAAATACTTTAGTATCTTCATAATGATTTTCAATAATATTAGCAACATGCTTAATAATTTGTCTTGTTTCTACTAATTGTCTATTAATGAATTTATCAATTTGATCTCGTCTAAATTCATCCCTCATTAATCGATAATATTTTGTTTGTGTTATTAATCCATTATCGTATAGTTTTTTCCAAAAAACTTCCATTTTATTTCTTATTTCTAAAGGTAAAACTAAATCATCTAATTTTCTTTGATTTTCTTTTTTCTTAACTAATACCAAGTTATCTAAACTATCATCTGACGTAAGTGTTCTAGGAAAAATATGATCAATTTCGTAATTTGATAATTTATCAATATCTAATGATTCACCACTATACATACATTTTCCTAATTGGGTGTAATATAAATATAATCTTTTTTCAATAGAACTTTTTTCATCTTGCTTATTTAAATTAGAATATACTTCTTTTCCATGAACATCTAATTGATTTTTGATATCATTATATATTGATTTTAATTGTTTTACTCTTGTTGTAGTTCTAACTTTTTCTTGTTCTTCTCTAGCAAATTCTATGTAGATATTTTTAGGCTCATGCCCCATATAATTTTTAATTTCTTCAATAACTTGTAATGTTTGCCATATTCCTCTTTTAAGAGCTGGAGATCCTGCTAAATTTTCAATATCTTCATATTCAAAAGAACCTGTTTCGTTTTTGAAATTTTCTTTTTCAATAATTTGTTTAAAACCTAAATCTTGGTCATTGATGATTTCCATTAAAGTCATATGACTTTCCTTCATTACATCTAATATAAAAACACTTGAACCAAACTTATTATCAGCTCTAATACCATTTATAAGTTTTTTAGATAACCTTGACCAACCAGAATATTTTAATTTCATAATTTTTTTAATTTTATTTTGATCTAAATTATAAGCTTTTTTTAATCTTTCTTTTAAAATACTTCCTTCATTAAAAATTGTCATATCTTCTATAATTTTTTCAATTAAATCATAGTTGCTATCATTTATTTCATCAAATATTTCTTTAAAATCAATCCATGGTGCTAAAGAAGATGAAAATGCTTTTTCTTTTTGATAACCTGTTATTTCACCAACTGTTAATTGATTTTGTTTTAACCAGTTAATTAAATCTTTTTCTTTAACAGTTTTTCTTTTAAAAAACAAGTCCTCAATCAATCTATTCTTTGTATCTATAGGCAACAATTTTCCATCAATTCTTATTTTATTAACTTCTGATAACACCTCATACATAGAACATGTTAATGATTTTTGAGGCATTACTTTTTCTATTGGCAAATATGTACAATAGTTTGTCAATTTTTTAATAAATTGTGCTGCTGTTTCTTGGACATCAACAATTTCTTGATGATTCCATGGTAATATTCTTTCATTTTCCTTGCCTTTTTTCTTTATCAGCCACCCAAATTGTTTATTACCATCTAAAGGTCCATAGTAATAAGGTATTCTAAATTCTAGAATTGAAATAATTTTATCTCTATTTTCTTTTAAAACAGGATAATATTTTTCTTGATGATCTAATATTTTTATAAGTTCATCTTTTTGCATTTGGTAAGGAATATAAGCATTATTTTTACTTGTTTGTTTTAACATATAAGTTTCGTTAGCAATCTTTTGAAGAATTTCATCTTTTCTTGAATCATCAGATTTTTCAATTGCTTTCTTTACATATTTATAGAAACCATCCGTTTTATCTCCTGAACACGCTACAGGATTTACATAATTATAATAATTGACAATACTCTTTGAAGTTGGTTTAAACATTTCATCATATTCTTTTTTACCAATTTTTAACATCATTTCTTTTAAAGCTTTCAAATCTTCTTTATGGTTTACATAAATATTAACCATTGCATCTGAAATTGAAACGTGCTGACTATCAGAACCAACAATCTTGCTTAATTCTATCCAACTATAAAATTGTTGCATCAAATCAATAAATTCCATTTTTTCTTCTAATACATTTTCATATTCAATTATTTTTTCTTCATAAGATTTATCTGAAAATTGTAGTTTTAAATCTTCATCATCAAATTGTAAATCTTCATGCATATATAACTTACTTACATTGAATTTATTTCCAACCAATCCTCTCATAAATTCTTTAACTATTTTTTTATCTTCACTATTTAATTTTAAATGTGACATACATTCATCTACTTTTGCTGTTTTAGAAATATTTTCAACAACAGTTTTTAATATAAATTGAATTTGTTCTTCACTAAAATCATAAACTGTATCATTATTCTTACCAAGGATATCAAAAAGTATTTTTAAATCTTCTTCTTTATTAGATGATTCTAAATGTAACTCTTGTCCTTCATATAAAAAATTCCCGCGATATTTGACAATATGATGTAAAGCTAAATAAATTAATCTTGGATCTGCTTTTTCATCACTTTCACATAATTTTTTTCTTAAATGATAGATTGTTGGATAATCTTTAAAATATTTTTTGTCATTATAATCTTCATCACAAAATAAATTATAATTCATTTTATAATTATCTTTTAATATAGCTTTTTTATCCTCTTTATCCAAAAAAGTTGTTTTTTCTAAACGAATGAAAAAAGATGGATCAACTTCTAATACCATATCACTCATAATCAATCGCAATAATCCAATTCTTTGTCTTCTCTTATTGTATCTTCTACGTGAAGAACGATAATTTCTACGATTTTGGGCAGTTTGAGCTTGATCAAATAAACGTGATCCCCATAAATGATGCTTCCCTTTTTTCAACAAATTTCCATTTTCATCAATAACAGCCCAACCTACAGAATTCGTACCAATATCTACACCTATATAATATTTTATATTCTCTCTATTTTTCACTATTGACATCCCCTTTCTTAAGCGTTATTCTATTTATGTCAAAACAAATAGGTTTTGATCATTCAAAATAACACAACACAGTTAAAATAAAGCTTATGCTAAAGCGTCAATTATTTGACATCACTTAGGTGATTAAAAAAGTTCTTCGGAACTTTTTTTATTTTATATTAACTATTGTACCATTCACGCCTTGCAATTAAAATATTTACCTTATTAGAAATTCTTTTATCTACATTATAAACCCACAAGTTTCTAAATACCGGCTTATATAAGCCGGTATTATGCTTTTTTACATAAAAAAAGAAACCTTTTTCAAGATTTCTTATTTCAATAAATTATCTAATACTTTAATCATTTCTTCTATTTTTTGATCACAATCTTCACTATTAACTGCATCATGTACACAATGTGTCATGTGTGCCTTTAAGACTTCTTTGTTGGCTCTTTTTAAAATCGCTTCACTTGCCATGATTTGATGTGAAATATCAATACAATAGCGATCTTCTTCCACCATTTTTAAGATACCATCAATTTGTCCTCTTGCGGTTTTTAAAAGTCTTGTAACCTGTTTTTTATCGGCCATCATACTTATTCAATTCCTTTATAAGTATATCCAGCTTCTTCAATGGCTTGTTTTAGTGTTGCTTCGTCAGTTTCACCTTCTACAAAAGCACAGTTTTTTTCTAGATCAACTGTTGCTTGAATACCATCAATAGCATTTAATGCTTTTTCTACATGTGCTTTACAATGTTCGCACATCATTCCTTCTACTAATACTTTTTTCATTTTCTTTTCTTCCTTTTTCCTATTTTCTCGTATTTGAATAATTTGATGTTTTGGTTTAAAGAATCTTAATCTAAGTGCATTCGATACAACAAAGACAGAACTTAATGACATTGCTGCTGCTCCATACATTGGATCTAACAACCAGCCAAAGATTGAATAGAACACTCCTGCAGCAACAGGAATACCAATGACATTATAGAAGAATGCCCAGAATAAGTTTTCTTTAATATTTTTAATTGTGGCTTTTGAAAGTTCATAAGCCACAACAACATCTTGTAAATCATTTTTCATTAAAACGATATCAGCAGATTCGATCGCAATATCAATACCTGAAGTCATTGCAATACCAACATCACTTCTAACAAGAGCGGGTGCATCATTGATTCCATCACCCACCATGATGACACGATGTCCTTTTTCTTGTAAGTCTCTTACATGTTTTTCTTTATCTTGTGGTAAGACTTCTCCAATAGCTTCAATACCTAATTCATCAGCAATCGCATTGGCTGTCAATTGATTGTCTCCTGTCAACATATAGATATTCATGTTCATATCTTTTAAACAATCAATGGCATGTTTACTTGTTTGTTTCAAGACATCTGAAACAACGATTAAACCAATAAGTTGACCGGCATAGCTATAGAATAAAGGTGTCTTTCCTTTAGATGATAATTCTTTATAGAGATCTTCAATCGAAGAAAGATCAACATCATTTTCTTCCATCAAACGTCTATTTCCTGATAAAAGAATTTCTCCCTTTAAATTACCTACAAGTCCTAATCCTTGTTTCATTTCAAAATGATCTAATGAATCAATAGATAAACCTTGTTCTAAAACATAACTATGAATCGCCTTGGCAAGTGGATGTTTAGAATATTGTTCAATCGAACCCGCATATTTCAATAGATCATTTTCACTTACACCAATTGGATAAACTTCTGTAACTTGAGGTTTTCCTTCAGTAAGTGTTCCCGTCTTATCTAAAACAATCGTATCACATTTAGAAAGTTCTTCTAAATGTTGTGCTGATTTAACTAAGATACCTAAGTTAGCCCCTTTCCCTGTTCCAACCATGATTGCTGTAGGAGTGGCAAGCCCTAAAGCACATGGACAAGAAATAACAAGGACTGAAATTGCACAGTTTAAGGCAAAGTGGAAATCTTTATTTCCAAGGGTCAACCATAAAATGAAAGTAATAATTGCAATTGTAATAACGGTTGGTACAAAGACACCACTGATCTTATCGGCAAGTTTCGCAATTGGTGCTTTAGAAGCGCCTGCTTCTTCTACTAAACGAATGATTTTAGAAAGCGTTGTATCATTTGAAGCATGACTAACTTCTACTTGCATATAACCATCTAAGTTATTGGTTGAACCAATAACTTGATCACCAACTGTTTTATCGACCGGTAAGCTTTCTCCAGTAATCATCGCTTCATTGATAGAACCATGTCCTTGAATGATTTTTCCATCCAAAGGAATATTGTTACCTGGTTTAACAATCACAACATCACCAATTTGAACATCTTCAATGGCCACTTCAACTTCTTTCCCTTCTTTTAAGACAATAGCTGTTGAAGGCATCAGCTTCATCAATTTTTCAATCGCTTCTGACGTTTTTTGTTTAGAACGTGATTCTAAATATTTACCTAAAGAAATCAACGTTAAAATCATTCCTGCCGATTCAAAGTAAAGTTGCATCATATAATGATGGGTCATATCCATATCCATTCTTCCTAGATAATAAGCCATCATAAATGTTGCATATAAACTATAAATAAAAGCTGCTGAAGAACCTAAGGCAATCAAGGAATCCATATTTGGACTTCTATTCCATAAAGTTTTAAATCCTCGAATATAATATCCTCTATTAATAAACATAATAGGAACAACTAAACACAATTGAACTAAAACAAAGATCATCATATTTTCATGACCTAAGAGAATACTTGGTAAAGGCCAATTCATCATATGTCCCATACTGATATAAAATAAAGGAATCAAGAAAATAAATGATAGAATCAAATTCTTCTTTTTATGCTCATTTTCATTTTCTTGAACATTTGAAACCTGTTTTTCACCAATATTTTGAGCTTTATAACCTGCTTTATCTACGGCCTCAAAAATTTGACTTTCACTTAGTTTATTTTCATCAAATTCAACAGTCATTGAGTTTTGTAATAAATTGACATTAACATCATCAACACCATCCAACCCTCTTACTGCTTTATCTACATGAGTTGAACAAGCACTACATGTCATCCCAACGACATCATATTTCTTTTTCATCCAAACACCTCCCACCCCTATAGGGTATCTATATCATACTTGAATACTAAAAAATAAGCAAGAAATACGCTTACAAAATTTCTTGATTTTCTAATGTCATTTTCCCCTCTTTCATTTGATAAATACGATAACCCCATCCTTTTCTTTCATCTTCTTCAATTAATTCATTCATACTTACCCCAAATAAACAACTTAATGCATATAAATGATGAATTGAAGGATATGTACTTCCTTTAAACCAACGATAAATTGGTTGAGGACATTCTAAACATAAATACTCTTGAATATCTTTTACTTTATACCCCATTTGATCAACACATCTTTTTAAATTCTTTCCTATTTTTAAAGGATTTATTAATTTTTTCTTCATTTCTATCACCACTATTATTTTAAAATAAAAAAAGAAGGCTGTCATTGAACTTGTAGTTCACTAACCTTCTCTTTTTTCAGACATTTTAAAAAAAACAATTCCTAACATAAAGAAAATAGATAGCGCTCCTAGAGAAAGATTAACTTGTCCTGTCCATTGTGATAAAACACTAATCACTGTTGTTCCTAAAAAAGAAGCTCCTTTACCACATACATCCATCAAACCAAAATATTCTCCCGATTTTTCTGAAGGAATGATTTTTGTAAAATAAGATCTTGATAACGATTGAATTCCTCCTTGAAACATTCCTACCAAAATAGCTAACACCCAAAATTGCCATTGTTTTGTAAGGAAGATAGCAAAAATAGAAATACCTAAATACGCTAAAATACAAATAACGATTAATTTTGAAGTATTATATTTTGTTGCAAGTCTTCCAAATAAAATTGCGAAGGGAAAGGCGACAACTTGGGTAAGTAAAAGAGCTAGTAATAAACTTGTACTTTCAAACCCTAAAGCTGTTCCATAGGCTGTTGCCATATCTATAATGGTATAAACCCCATCAATATAGAAGAAAAACGCTAATAAGAATAAAAAAATCTTTTTTTCTTTTCTAATATTTTTTAAAGTCGTTCCTAATCTTTTAAAACTATTTGAAATCGCTTTGGGTTGTCTTTCTACATAATACTTTTGTTTGTATGTTTTTAAAAGTGGTAGTGTTAAACAAAACCACCATAAAGCAATAATAGCAAAAGAAATCATCATTGACATTTCCATAGATAGTCCAATCTTTCCAGCATTTAAAACAAGAAGAAGACAGACAACAAAAGGGACACAGCTTCCAATATAACCCCAGGCATATCCTTGAGAAGAAACATGATCTACACGTTCAGGCGTTGTTACATCAGAAAGCATCGAATCATAGAAAATCAAGCTTCCGGAAAAACCTATCTTAGCAATTAAAAACACAATTAAAAAGACAAACCAATAGTTGATAAATCCTAGAAGAAAACAACCAATACATCCAATAAGTAACATCATTGTAAAAAGCGGTTTTTTATAATCTTTTGTATCAGCTAATGTACCTAATACCGGTCCTAAAAAAGCAACAATAATTGTCACAAGCGAAGCCGTATAACCCCAAAAAGCTAAATAATCTACCGAAGATAAGTCTGCTTTTTCAGCTAGATAATTAAAATAAATCGGTACAATTGTTGATACTAATAAAACAAAAGCTGAATTGCCTACATCATAGAGCACCCAGTTTTTTTCTTCAGTTGTCATCTTAAATTTCATATTTTACTCCTTTTTCCCACTAAATGTATATTGATAAAAATCATCTTTTGTTTTTTCTAATGATGAAAGCTGCACATACTCACTGATCAATTCAACAGCTTTTTTGATGGCTTGTTTATAGAATTGATTTAATTTTTCTGTACTATCTTTACATAAAGGATTAGCCTCATAATTAACAAGCAAACCGTGCATTTCCTGATAATTTCCTGTAATACGAAGTAATGCATAAATAAACTTTCTTTTTAATTTTGAGGGTGCAATTAATAAATCATTATAGAATTTCATACTTTCTAATGATTTAACGACTTGTTGAGCTGTTACATTAAAAAAAGGAGCAATGATTCTTGCATAATCAATAGATGGAATAATATGATTGGTAAGTTTATGTCTTATCGGATCTAATCCATCTTCAATCATTAAAAAACGATCAAATTCAACTTCTATTTCTCCATGTGATACTCCACTTTCATGAATTCTTTTTTCAATATAACCGTGACACGTTGCATCTAAGGAAAAATGACAAATAAATCCATAATAATAAGCTAGGTAATGATTGATTTGTTTTTTAGAAGTCATCATTTTTCTAAAAGTATCAAAGACTTCTTTTCCTGTTTTTTCGTGCATGTTATAACCTATTGAATTAATTTCATTGGTTTTTAATGGTAAATAATAAAACAAGAGATCTGGACCATGTAGTCCAATATCATAGAGTTCTTTATTTTCTATAATTATTTTTTTGATATCGTTTGGTAGTTCTTTTAAAACTTCTTGTCCAAATCGATAATGTGCATAAGTTGATGGCATTTTTTTATTTCCCTTTCTTTAGTTTAGAAAAAGCATACTTATTTTTAAGATAATCAACTATCATTTTTACGAAAAGAAATGTTAAGTAAAAGTAAAAAAACGATGATTCATCTCATCGTTTCTCTATAAATTCATTTTCAATTGTTTTAAAGATAACATCTTAATCATATTCTGGCATAAGGCTTTCATCAACAGCATAAGCTATCCTATTGTATAGAATTCTTAATAAATCTTCTTTAGCACCATTTTCTAAAAGCTCTTTCCCAAGTTCAGATTTAACTAAATGAGTTAGACAGTCATATTGGAAAGCATATTTAAATGGGGCATAGTCATTTCTAAACATATAAATTGAATACTTATCACTGGTAAAAGGAATATCACTATCAACATGTACACCATATGTACCATATTTTTCTAATGGAAAATCATTTTTTCTATATCTATAATGAATTGTATCTTCTGTACCATAAATTTTAGAAAAAGCATAGAACTCCCTAAATTTATATATCTTATAGATATCCCCATCTTTTTCAAAATAATATGAATCTAAACCAATGGTCATGGTAAATGGAAAATCAAAGACTTTTCCACTTTTATGTGAGTTAAATGAAACACTTCCTATAATATCTAAAGAACCTTGGTTAAAAGTTTCTTCATCATATATTTCATTAAATCTTAATTCTATTCCAAGATCAAAATCAACATCCCCACAATTATTATATTTATTGATATCCTCTAATAATTTGTTATGAGAAACATTGTCAAAAAGTTCATTGTAAGAATAAGCACTTTCTAAATCAACATTGGCTATTTCATTAGCACTGTTTTTAAGTTTGCTTTTTTCTTTTTCATCTGTCATTTTTCTATAACAGATAAACTTATCAAAAACAGCTTTCTTTAAATTATTTTCAAATTTATTAAATTGAAAAACAAGTTTTCCCAAAAAATTGTCTTGTATATAAATTTCATCTTGATTTAAACCTTCAAAATATTCTTTTAGGCCAGGAATATACCAATTGGCATCTTCATTCTTTACAAAATCAAAAAATTCATCAAATGTAACATGTTCCATATAAGAGTCCCCCTTAAAAATATATACTCAAATTTTAGCACAGAAATAAGGAAAGGGTAAAGAAAAAGACGATTTTAAATTTCCATCGTCTCTTTATAAAATTCTATAAATTCATTTTCAATTGTTTCAAAAGTTACAAAACTTAAATCAACTTTTCTTTGCAACTTTAAATAATCCCAATTGATTTCATCATTTAATAATTCTTTTAGTTCCAAAGATAACATTTCATCATCAATTTCAAAAACTAATTTAGTTTCTTCTTTTGTTAAATCTCTTTGAATAAAATGTTTCCAAATAACATTTTGTAAAACATCTTCCACTTCTAAATAATAAGTAAGCTCTTTTTTTATTGGTCTTGTAACATCACTTAAATAAACTTCACTTCCATCATGCAACAAACATCCTAAAATAACTTCTTTACTATATCCTCTTGCCTTTGCTTCCTTAGCACAAGCAAGACTATGTTGAGCTACGGAATAAAAATATTGAACATGTCCATTTCCTCGACATATTAAAGAAAGTGCATGTGCAATATCTTTAATATCTAATAAACTTTCATCAACATTTAATGGATCAAAATATTTTTTTGTATACGTTGTAATAAAACTCATAAAATACTCCTATAACTTAATTGACACCGTACTTAATGCGCAAACTGTCATTAAAAGACAACAAATAATGATACTCATGCCAAATGAAAATGATAAAAAATAGGCAATAATTTTATAAACAAAATAACCTAAACAAACCATTAAAAATCTTATAAAATGTTTATACGCATACTCTTTTCTTTGTTTGCTTGTAACCGCACATGCTTCTTGATAAGAAATCCCTGTATACCAATAGATTGCCTCATTTTTATAAATCATGCCCGTAAGAATGGCAAGAGTTATAAATATATAATTACCTAAAACCAAACCTACTAAATCTATATTCTTGATATCCATAAGAATAATCGCCAACACACCTACACAAAATAAAACCAGCCATGCCATAAATCCTTTATAACTTTTTTTCATTTTTATAAACCTATTTCCTTATAAATTTTTTCAATAATTTGTGATTTATACATACAATATTTTTCAATATCATTTGGATACAACTTTGCTGCTTCTTTTTTAATTTTACCGTATTCTTTTACAGTATTTGGATGTTTTCTTAAATACTTTCTAAAAGCAAGATGTCGTTTCAATTCTTTAGAATCTTGTGGACATACATAAAGATGATGTGTTCTTAAATGCTCTTTTCCTTCATATCTAAAAGCTTCGCGATCTTTAAGACCTAAATCGCCTTCATAAATATAACCATGATTTTCTAAAAGATAAATAACTTCTTTTAAATCATTTTGATCAATAACAACATCTAAATCAATGATTGGTTTAGCTGCTAGTAAAGGAACAGAAGTGCTTCCTACATGTTCAACAGCAAGCACTAAATCTTTTAAAGCTTCTTCTATTTCCCCTTTAATTTGATTGAAATCATTTACCCACTTCGAATCATAATCTACAACTTCAATATGTTCTGTTTTCATCTTTCAATATCTCCACATAAACGCTCACAAACAAGATTCATACAACGCTTTTTATGTGCTTCATGTAATGAATGATTTTGAAAATTCTTTAATGCCTCTAAATTTTCAAATTCACTATAAAAAACAAGATCATAACCTGAAGTCAAGTTTTCTTCCATTTCCACACATAATAAGCCTTCAATTCCTTCTAAAGTTTGAACCGATTCTTTTAATTTTTGAAGTGTTTCTTTTTCTAAATGGTTTTCTTTAACTTCTTTTGTATAATTCCAAAATAAAATATGTCTAATCATTTTCATCACCTACTTTTATTATTTCTTTAACAATTTCTTCAATTGTTTTATTAGAAACATCAATTTTATATGTATTTAATTTTTGATACATTTCTAATCTTTCTACACTACGAGCAAGGATATCTGGTTTTCTAATTCCTTGATTGATATCTTTTTGAATTCTTTTTTCCAAAGCTTCTTTTTGACAAACTAAAGAAATAGATATCACTTTTACATCTTTTAAATCAAGATGTGAAAGTAGAACATCAATAATACTTTGTTCGTGCATGACCCAACAAAAAATAATATGATCAAATACACTGCATTTTAAATCATTATTCAATAACATACAGATATTCTCTAAAACTAACTTTTTTGTTTCTTCATTAACTATGAACGGATGCATATCCCAACACCAATCTCCATCTATAAAAACGCTTCTATCTAACTTTCTTTTAAGGACCTGACACGTTGTTGTTTTACCAACGCCCATCGTTCCACCTATTAAATATAATTTTTTCATAACTTTCCCTTCTTTTTAAAATATTATACAAAATATTTATCAATAATTATATAACTTCTTTCTTTAGTTGTTTAAACAAAAATAATAATTTTTATTAACTTTCTCAATTGTTTTTATATTGAAAGTTCAATAAAATAAAATTATTAAAGGAGGTTCATTCTATGATCTATTTAAGTAGTTTTAAATTAAGCAATCAAACACTCAAAAATCCTAATATTTATCCCTATAATATCTTTAGAGATAAGTACATAGAGCCTTTTTCTTTTGCACCTATTACCATTTTTTATGGAAATAATGGTTGTGGAAAATCCACACTTCTTAACATCATTGCTAGTAAATTAAAAATAAAAGGAAAAGAAATGCCTGCAAGTAATGCCTACTATGAAAATTATTGTGAAAGATTTGAAAATGAATGTGCTTATAGTTTAGGCAGCAATGAAAATGGTATTCCTTTTTATCAACTACCTGAAAATAGTCGTTATATTAAAAGTGAAGATATTTTATATGAAATTAAAAAAATACAACAAAAAGCTATTTTAGAACATGGTTTAACTTATGATTATATGCAAGAAGGATTATCTTTAGAAAAAGCACAAAGTGTTTTAAATAAAAAGAAAGAACAACGTATTGAAAATATCATTTTTTCTCAAGAAAAGTATTCCAATGGTGAAACCTCTTTACAGTTCTTTCAAGAATATCTTTTACCAAATGCTCTTTATTTATTAGATGAACCAGAAGTTTCTTTATCTCCTGCAAATCAAGTTGCTTTAGCTCAAGAAATTAATGAACTAACACATTATTTAGGGTGTCAGTTTATTATTGCGACACACTCTCCTTTTATGTTAGGTACTTTAAACGCTAAAATTTATAATTTAGATGCAAGAGAATACGAAGTTACCCCTTGGTATAAATTAGAAAATGTTCGCTATTTTTATGATTTTTTCAAAAAACACGAAAAAGAATTCAATGATTGAGTTCTTTTTTTCTTTACCTTATTGACAAATCATTAAATGTATTATACTGTATTAGTGTACTAGTGACACTAATACAGTTAGGAGGACTCTATGTTTATAATAGATATTCAAAGTAAAGTTCCTATTTTTGAACAACTCAAAAAACAAATCTTAGAATTTATCTCTATTGGCATTTTACTTCCTAATGATAAATTACCTTCGGTAAGATCTCTTGCAACAGATATTGGCGTTAATCCTAATACTGTTTCTAAGGCCTATCAAGAATTAGAGAACCAAGGTTATATTTATTCCATTAAAGGAAAAGGATGTTTTATTGCTGATAATCAAACTGATCAATTGATTAAAGACGATAAATTAGATGATTTTAAAGGATGTGTCAATGAAATGAAAAAGCATCAAATTACCAAAGACAAATTATTAGAAATTATTGAAGAAGTATATAAGGAGGAAACTGTATGATTGAAATTAAAGATGTGATGAAATCTTTTGAAAATAAAAATGTTTTAAATCATTTAAATGTCACAATTTCCTCAGGAAGTATTTTTGGTTTGATTGGTCCTAATGGAGCTGGGAAATCAACCTTACTTTATTTATTAAATGGGATTTCTAAATGCGATGAAGGAAGTATTTTATTTGATGGAAAAGATGTTTATGAAAATCCTGATGTTAAAAAAGATATTTTATTCATTAGTGATGATCCCTACTATTTTCACTTTGCTACTATTGATGAAATGAAAGATTTCTATCTTACTTTTTATCCACAATTCAATTTAGAAACCTATCAACATTATGTCAATTTATTCCGTTTACCACAAAATAAACCTTTAAAAGACTATTCAAAAGGAATGAAAAGACAAGCAATGTTTGCTTTAGCACTTGCAATTGCACCAAAATATTTATTATTAGATGAAGCTTTTGATGGTTTAGACCCTGTTATGCGTTTAGCTTTTAAAAAAGCTATTAATCAAATCATTGATGAAAATATGACAGTCATTATTTCATCTCATAATTTAAGAGAATTAGAAGATATTTGTGATAGCTTTGGGATTTTAGACAATGGATGTATGACAACATCGGGTGATCTCTATGATATTAAAGATCATATTCATAAAATACAATTAGCTTTTAAAGAAGAATTAAACAAAGAAGAATTCAGTCATTTAGATGTTCTCTCTTTCCATAAACAATCAAGAGTGATTAATATGGTTGTTAAAGGAGACATCAATGAAATTAAAGATTATTTAAGAATGTTCAATCCAATTATGTTAGAAGTTTTACCTGTAAATTTAGAAGAAATATTTATTTATGAAATGGAAAGAAAGGGGTATGGTGTCTATGATTAATAAAGATTATTTTAAATATTTAATAAAACAAAATAAGAAATATCTTATTCTTATTTATCTTGTTGGTATCATTATTCCTTTTTGGGTATTTAATGAGTATACACCTTCATTAGATTTAACAGGCACACTCTCTCTTGTTTATGGATTAGGTTTATCATGTATTGTACCTATTTATTTATTTTCTTTTTTACAAAAAAAGAAAAGTAATATTCTTTACTTTTCCTTACCAATAAAGAAAGAATCACTTTACTTAACAACAAGTCTATTTTCTTACTTTGCAACTATTCTACCTGTTGTTATTTATCAACTCATTACTCAAAGCATTGTTGCTTATAAAATGAATATTTCTTTTGGCGGCTTTATTCTAACAATAATTATAACAATCGTCCATATGTTTGCGATGAATACTTTTATTACAACAATTACTCTTTTAACCCAAAATAGTGTTGATAACTTTATTTGTTCATTTGCTTATATTTTCCTTCCTCTACTTATCTATATTGCACTTAATAATTGTGCCACAAATATCGTATATAAAATGATGCTTGGTGAAGGAAATTATACACAAGGTCTTAATGCTATTCTTTATTATTTAAGTATTCCTTATAATGGATTAGCGCAAATGAAATATATAGAACTACATGTAACTCATATCTCATCAATCTATTGGTTGATCATCAGTTTAGTTCTCTCTTTTGTAAACTATCGCTTATTTATCAAGCGTACAGTTGAACAAAGTGAATCACATACAAAATCATTCTTTATGTATCCATCAATTATTATTCTTGGAACATTTGCGATGTTACTTGTTATGTATACCACAGATTTCAAATCAAATGTTCTATCATTTACAATAATCTTTATGATTTATTTAATTATGTATTATTTTTCTAAAAGAAAAGTTTACTTTAATTGGAAAATCCCAACGATCTTTATTCTTTTAGTCGTAAGTTGTATCGGTTTTTCAAGTATTTATGCTAATACAAAAGGATTTCATTCAATTTATGAAGTACCATCTACTTCCTCAATTAGATCAGCTAGTTTTAGTTTTTCATTTATGACTAACTATGAAACAAAAACTGAACTTAAATATAAAGGAATCGATGTAACTGATATTAATTATAGTACTGGTCCAAAGAAATCATCTAAAGATAATACAAATTTCGTGAATTTTATAAACGATATTATCAATCAAAAACTCATTACAAAATATGATGATTTTTACAATGATCCAATCAATAAAAATTTTTATACAATAGGTGTTTATTATTCAATTCAATCACCAACTGATCTAGGTAGATATGCAAGTCGTGATTATGTTATCGAAGAAAAAAATATTGAAAAAGTATTAGATTTAGTGGCTAAATACAATCTTTACAAATTTAAAAGTTAATTAAAATAGGTTGATGCTTCATCAACCTATTTCTATAGAAGGAGTCTTTATGAAAAAAACTACACATATATTATTTACTATTTACATATTTTTAGTCATCTGGATCATACTTTTTAAATTATCTGTTTCTATTGATCAATTACCACATTTTAGAAGCATTAATTTAATTCCCTTTTATTATCCAAATAAGACAACTTATCAAATAAGAGAAGTTCTTGATAATCTGATTATTTTTATTCCTTTTGGGCTCTATTTAAAAACATTAAATATTAATAGTGATCGAACAATATTTCTTGGTTTTCTATTAAGCATTTCATTAGAATTATCTCAATATATCTTTTGTCTTGGAGCAAGTGATATTACAGATTTAATTACGAATACAACAGGAGTACTTGTCGGTGTTGGTCTTTATTATCTTTTAAAAAAGATTTTTAAAGAGAAGACCAATAGAATTATTTTAGCATTAGCAGCCATTGTAACGATTTTATTTGTTTCTTTGATTATTATTATTCTTATAAACAATGAATGCACATAAATCACAAGTTATTCACAATTGTGCATAATAAAAATGAGGTCTCTGAAGTGAACCGACTTTGTTGGACAAAAAATAATTAACTTAATGATAAGGCTTGATTCCTAATTTGTAAAGGAGTTAAGCCTTTTCCCTTTACTGTAATTCTAAAATTATTATGATAATGAATATAATCTATCATCGCTTGTTTTAAATTATCTAATGATTCAAATGTATTTTCAAATCCATAAAACATTTCATTTTTCATTTTCCCAAAGAAATTTTCCATTGGAGAATTATCTAAACAGTTTCCTTTACGAGACATAGATTGGAAAATTCCTTTTTCTTCTAATATTTTATGATATGAAAAATGTTGGTATTGCCATCCCTGATCAGAATGAAAAATCAAGCCTTCGAGATTGTCAAATTTTTCAAAAGCCATATCCAACATTCTATATATTTGGAATAGATTAGGTGTGTCTGAAATATCAAATCCAACTATCTCACGATTGTATATATCCATAATTGGAGATAAATATAATTTTCCTGCTACTATCTTGAACTCGGATACATCTGTAGTCCATTTCTGATTTACAGAAGTAGCTTCAAAATTTCTTTTTTCGTTAATTTTTCCTGTGTATTTATTTTTCTTTCTTTCTAGAAGAAGATTCTTACAAACACCATTCATATCCCCTTTATAAGAGTTGTATCTTTGTTTAGGTGTAGGATTAAATGCATATAGGCCCATACGCGACATTAGACGCTTTACTTTGCCATGAGACTCTTTATATCCCTTATTCAACAATTCTAGATGAATTCTTCGATACCCATAACGTTCTTTGTGGGTGTAAAAGATATTGATTATTTCCACCATTATTTCATCGTTCTTATCATCTTTGTCAATTTTACTAAGAGTGTAATAATAAACGGATTTGGCAATATGTGGAAGATCCTCATTAGAATTAATAGTATCCAGAATAAAGGCTAAGCTCAGATTTAATTCCTGCCTTAGTTCTGTTATAGCCTTTACTATTTCTTTAGTTCTTTCTTCTTTCGTTCCATAACTAAGGCATCCAATTTTTTTAAGTATTCGTTCTCGACACGTAAGCGAAGGTTCTGAAGTTCCAGTTCCTTGATCTTTTTCTGCATTTCTGACTGTGTCATTTTTTTCTTTTTGTTTGTCATGTTGTCCTCTTTTCTTTTCAACAATATTATACCCGTTTTCAACATAAGATTTAATCCAATTGGCCAATATTCCTCTACTTGATAAGCCAACATCAATAGCTACCGCTGTAATTGATTCTCCATCGATAAACACTCTTCTCAATGCTTTTTCTTTAAATTTGGGAGAATAATATCTGTTTCTATCTTTTCTAAGAACATCGAATCCATTTTTATCTATCAATCGTACAAGATATTCAATACCGTGCACATTGATATTATATTCAGTCGAAAGCATGTTTAATGTGTATCCCATTTTTCTTTTATTGTAAATTTCAATTTTTTGTTCGTTTGTAAGTTTAGCCATAATAAAAAGTGAACCTCCTAAGTTGTCCAACTTTTTCAGTTCACTTCATCTCCCTCATTTTTTTATTCTGTTGGATGACGATCACCTAATAAATAATCATCTACATGTTCAAAGATATATTGAATAGATAATGGTTTTCTTCCTGTAAGTGAACTAAAATCACTAACAGGAACATCTAAATAGCCTTGTGTGACAGTTGTTCCAAAAGTAACCATTCCTTCTGATGTTGCTTTAATTGGACTTTTTGAAAAATCTCCATCCGTATTTCTAGGAACACCAATTGAATCAAAATAAGCATAAAGTTCATCATCTGTAAGTCTTGTATAAGTGATATGATTTCCTGTTGCTTTGTTTCCAATAGCTAAGAAATCTTCATAAGATAGTGGTTCTAAACCATTAATATTTAAAACAGCTCGATGTAATAAATGATTATTTAAAGCACAAGCTGCTGCATAAGCGCAATCCTTACGTGAAATAAACCACACACGCCCATCACCCATGTTTTTAGAAATTGTTGTTTCTTTAGCTTCTACTGCTCTTAAATAGTCACTTGTAAATGCTTCAACAAAAAGAGAATTTCTTAAAAAGATATAATCAAGCGATGTATTTTGAATAATTGCTTCTGTATAAGAATGATCTACATTTTCAATGCTTGGGTTAAATGGATGTGCTGCTGATAAAACAGATGTATAAATAATTTGTTTAACATTTGCTTTCACACATGCATCTACTGCATTTTTATGAGCTTGTCTTCTTTTTTCACCTACAAAAGGCATTGAAATCAATAAAACCTTATCCGCATTTTCAAAAACTTTAACAAGTCCTTCAGGATCATTAAAATTAGCTATAGCTGTTTGAATTCCTTGTTCCTTATATTCTTTTAAACTTTCTTCTTTAGGTGCTGTAAATACTAAATCTTCTTTGTTCATCAATTCTAAAGCGTATTTAGCCACTAATGAACCAAAATTTCCATCAACACCATTAATAACAATTTTACTCATCGTTCATACCTCCACATGTGAAAATTATATCATGAATATTTTTATAAAATAGACCTTAAAAATTAATAAAGACTATAAGTTTTTCTTATAGTCTAAAATAATCTTCTACATATTTCATAAATTGTTGTATCGCCTTTTTTTCATTATCTTGACGATATCCTACAGCATAATCAGCATGATGATGACTTTCTTTTAAAGGAATCACTGCTACTTGATCATTTTCACTAATGACCTCTGTGGCCGAAAGTCCTATTCCTTCCCCTAAAGAAATAGCCATCACATATTCATTTAAATCATCTACTTCTTTTTTTATATAAGGAATCATTCCATCTAAACGGAAAGCTTCCATATAATCATGATAGTACTCTTTTCCTTGTTTTTTCGATAAAACAATAAGAGGTTCATTTTTGATATCTTTAATTGTTACATATTCTTTATGACTTAAAGGATGTTCTAAAGAAGTAACGACACAAACATGTGAATGATAAATTGTACGATAAATAAGATCTGGATAATTTTTAAAGTTATTACTTAAGCCAAAAGCAATATCTATTTCTCGATTGTTTAATTTTTCAATACAGGTAAATAAATTAAAAGCTTTGATATCAATTGAAATAGCATCGTTTTCTTTGAATTGTTTAACAATAAATGGTACATGCTTTCTTTCAAAAGGACCTGTAATCCCAATCGTTAACACATCTTTTTGTAAATTTTCTTTAATATCATTATATTCATTTTTATAATCACTCAATAATTTCTTTGCAAGATCATAATACCTTTTTCCTTCTTCTGTTAATGTTGGATAATAAGTCCTACGATCAAAAAGAGAAAATCCCAAATCATTTTCCAATTTTGTGATTTGCTGAGAAATTGCTGATTGTGATAGATAAAATTTTTTGGCTGCTTTTGAAAAGCTTCCTTGTTCGACTACTGCTATAAAATAATAAATTACTTGTTTAAACATCTTTATCACCCTATCTATCATATCATTTTATTCACATTAATGTTCAAATTGTGCGCAAAAAAGTGAATAACTTAAGTTATTCACTTTATTCACAACAATATTCACAATACACAAATAAAAAACACATCTAAGATGTGTTTATCACAAACTGGCAGGGGTAGTAGGAGTCGAACCCACATCAACGGTTTTGGAGACCGGTATTCTACCATTGAACTATACCCCTAGTTTGGTTTGCCTAATTAATATATCATATAAAAAACAATTATGCAATAGTTAATTGCCTATAAATTAAAAAAAATGTCTCATAAGATAATTTTGAGGAGGTTAAATATGAATGAATTAGAATTAACTATATCCTCTATCAAAATACAAACATTTAAAGATATCTATAAAATGAATGTTGCTTTTGATAAAGGAACTATTTTTAAACAATTGGATAAACCATGGGTGATGCAACGTGGATGATACATTATTACAAATAAGTAAATTGGATTTTTGTATCCAAGATGTTACTTTGTTTTTAGATACCCACCCCGATGATCAAGAAGCTAAAAAATATTATAAAGAAGGGATGAAGCATCTTTTAAAGATGAAAGAAACTTATTTAAAAAATGGCGGTGCTCTTACAAATAGAGACGGAAAGAATATTGAAAACTATATTAATGAACCATTTCCTTGGATGAAAGGAGGATCAACATGTGGTTGTATGAAAAGCGCTTGCAATATCCCGTTAATGTAAGAAAACCTGATGCTAAAACTGCTAAAATCGTTATTTCACAGCTTGGTGGACCTAATGGTGAATTAGGAGCAGCACTTCGTTATCTAAATCAACGCTATACGATGCCTTATCCAAGAATTCAAGCCTTATTGACAGACATTGGAACAGAAGAACTTGCTCATGTCGAAATTATTAGTACCCTTTTCTATCAACTTACCAATGGTCTAACACCTCAAGAAATTAAAGAAGGTGGATTAGATGCCTATTTTACTGATCATACATTAGGTGTCTATCCAACAAATAGTACGGGTATTCCTTTTAGTGCCGATACTTTCCAATCTGTGGGAGATCCTATTTCTGATTTAACAGAAGACATGGCTGCTGAACAAAAAGCTAGAACCACTTATGATAACATTCTTGCTTTAAGTAAAAATGAAGACGTCAATAAAGTCATTCGTTTTTTAAGAGAAAGAGAAATCGTGCATTATCAACGTTTTGCTGAAGGACTTGAATATGTCAAGAGTCAATTAAATAAGAAGAACTACTACGCTTATAATCCCTCATTTACTTCATCAAAACGTGAACAAACATGTGAATAAGGTGAATAACTCAAGTTATTCACCTTTTATGCACTTATTCACACTTTCCCCACAAATATTCACTTAAATCTGTTGCTAAAAACATTTGTATTTCTTGAGCCATTTCCTTATTTATCTTAGAAATTCTCCCTTTATTTTCTACATAAACATCGATATATCTTTTTTTAGCCGGTATTTGTTTACAAAAAAACTCTTTATTTTTTCCTTTATAAACACAATTTAATTGTCGAAAATCATCCCATAACTGTTTAATTTCTTTATCTTTTATTAATAAATCAATAAAACTCTTTTCTTGAAGATAAAAATCATCTTCTTTAACTACACCTCTATCAACTGCTTTTTTAATAACATAAGATAAATATTGCATCGCATAACGATCTTCATCACAAATATAAACATGTGAACACTTCAACATCATTTTTGTAAAAAGAACAGCTTTGTCTTCATGTTTAAAAATAAGTTCATCTTTCTTGTCATTTACTTTGAGATCCTTATAAATCATTTGTATCATCTCTAAATCACAAAATCCATAACTATACATATTTCCTAATGTATATTCCAAACGATCTGCAGAAAGTTTAGGAGATTCATTATCAGCCAGCGGATATAAATGATAGTTACAAACATCTTCTATCGTTAAATGATATTTATGTAACAAAGAAACTAATAAGGTATCTTTTTCAATTACCTTTTTCGTATCTAATTCTGTTGATTCTTGTTTTAAATGATCTTGGTGATAGAAATCTATCGTATGTGCAAAGACAGGAGTTGCTATATCATGAAGCAAACCTGCAACTGTCTGTCTAAGATCATGTGAAAAATGATAAACAATTAATGCAACCCCTATACTATGTTGATAACGAGAATATGGTACAATGTTTGAAAAGAAATCAAAAGCAGTATATTCCACTCCACAATTCATCCCAATATCTTTAAGTCTTTGCATTGATGGAACATGTATAAGACTATTTATAAATTCTAAAGGCTCTTTTTCATAAATTTTCCATAAATTATTCAATTTTTTTCAACTCCTTAAAATTTTAAATTACATTCATTCTATCACACTTTTTTAAAGTATATTAAAATAGAGTAAAATTTATTTTAATATTTTTTTAAAATAAAACTTGATTAAAGTGAAAATATATGTATAATTATAAGGGCAGTAACGGGAAGTAGCACAGCTTGGTAGTGCACCTGGT
>OLSO01000422.1_pt1 | contig 42019 bp, 47 predicted proteins | sample 1672441 | NCBI WGS metagenome assembly OLSO01 (sample SAMEA3136686, study PRJEB25190) | human gut metagenome | biome: human gut; feature: human-associated habitat; material: faeces | place: Austria | collected 2013 | reverse complement strand
TTTTGGCTTAGCATCTGCCGCACCTCGCTCGCCGTATCGGCACTTAGAATTATGCAGTATTGCCTAAAAACAGCGCCGCCCGATAGCCTGACAATGATTCAACAGACAAAAGAGAAAATGGTGATTAACTATGGAAAACAATTTTAACCAGAATACCCCTGTGCCGGAGGAACCGACCCAGGATACCTGCCAGGATGCCAGCCAGGAAACTACCGCGCAGGCCGCGCCCGAAACGGCCCCCAAGCCCCCGGTCAAAGTGCGGCGGGTGGGCACCTTCAGCCTTGGCCTGATGCTGGTTGCCATCGGTGCCATCCAGCTGGCCCAGATTTTTATGCCGAATGTCAATGTGCTCAGCGTGGTAAAGTATGCCCCGGTGGTGCTGATCGTTCTGGGCATTGAGGTGCTGATTTACGCCGCACGCCCCGATGTAAAGATCAAGTATGACGGCATTTCCATCTTCCTCTGCATTATCATCATGCTCACGGCGGGGGCTTCCGGTGCAGTGGCCGCAGTAGCCCAGGCATTCACTCCCGAAAACGTGACCAAGCGTGTTACCGCCGAGGAAGAGTACAAGGAGACTGTTCAGAAGGCACTGAGCAATATCCCCAATGCCCATGATTTTATACATGATTATTCCATCGATGTCAGCAGCGAGAGCTGGTTCATGGATATGCCGGTGGGTACGATGCACGCAACGGTGTACCTGACCATGAATTACGGTGCCCAGACCACCGCCGAAGAATTTGTGCGCGACTGCATGAAGGTAATGGATGCGGTAAATGCCACGGATATTCCGGTAGAATACTATCGCTTTGATGTGGACCAGAGCAACCTGACCGATGGCGAAGTGTGGAGTGTATGGCTGGATGAGTGGGAAATGCACGGCAACCTGCAAAACATTGCGGACCATGTTGATACCGTGTACTATGTGGACGGCGATGCCTACACCAGCCTGGATGATGTGCCCAAAAAGGACGGCGATGAACTGTTGAACCGCTACATGGCCGCCTTTGGCACCAACCCGCTGACCGATTACCAAAATGAATACGGTACCGTTGAATTTGGTGATGAGCTGGAAGAGTACATGCAGAACCGCGTGGAAAACGAAGCCGGCCAGGACCTGACGGACACTGACAACGCTGGGGAAACCGCAGCCAGTGAGGAAACACCCGCAGCGCAGGACGATGTGACGATGGAAGCCACTGAACCCGCAGCGGGCGCTGCGGAAGCTGCCTCTGAAAATGCAAACTGACATTTGAACAAAAATAATATATTTGTGCAATTTCGTTAAAAACGACGGAAAAGTTGACCAGATTTTTACGCCCCGCATACGCGGGGCTTGTTGTTTTTGCCCGCCTGAAATGCTACAATACCAATAAGGGCAATTTTGCCCTGTAAATGCGGCCTGCCCGGCGGCGGGATGCAAAATCAGGAGGTACCCCATGCACATCCTTAAAGGCTATACCAAGCAGGAAATCAGTTGGATGATGTACGACTGGGCCAACAGCGCCCATTCCGTTATCATTGTAACGCTGCTCCCCATCTTTTTTGACACGGTTGCGGGCTATACGGCGGACAGTGTTTCCAGCATGTCCACCTGGGGCTATGCAACCAGCATCGCCATGCTGATCGTGGCGCTGGCCGCTCCGTTCCTGGGCGTGTTTGGCGATATCCGCGGTATGCGCAAAAAGCTGTTCAGATTTTTCATGCTGCTGGGCGTTGCAGCCTGCGCGGGCATGGCGTTTACGCCTGGGATGGATTTTACCTCCGGCCCGGTGGCAGCAGGCAAGGTGGCCAGCCTGATCCTGGTTCTGTACATCGTCAGCGTCATTGGTTTTGATGCTTCCGCCATCTATTACGATGCCTTTTTGACCGATGTTACCACCGAGGACCGCATGGATAAAGTTTCCACCATGGGGTACGGCCTGGGTTACATCGGCGGCTCCACCATTCCGCTGCTTATTTTTCTGATCATGAACCTGGTTGGCGTGCCCATGCTGGCCTGCCTGGCGTTTGTGTTTGGCCTGACCGCTGTGTGGTGGCTGGCGTTCAGCTTGCCGCTGCTGAAAAACTGCGAGCAGACCTCTGGCAAGCCGTATGAAAAGGGCGATGTTGCCCGCAGCATTAAGGGCGTTGGTACCACCATCAAGGAGATCATTGCCAACAAGCCGATGCTGATCTATATTCTTTCGTATTTCTTCTATATTGACGGCGTGCACACCGTCATCAGCATGGCAACCACCTATGGCACCAACCTGGGGCTGGATTCCACAGGCATGATGCTGGCGTTGCTGCTGGTGCAGATTCTGGGCCTGCCGTTCTGCCTGCTTTACATCAAGTGCAGCGAAAAGTTCGGTGCCCGCACCATGGTGGGCTTTGGCATCTGCGTGTATATGTTCATCTGCATCTTTGCGTTCTTTATGAACAGCCTGTGGCAGTTCTGGGTGCTGGCTGTGCTGTGCGCCACCAGCCAGGGCGGCATTCAGGCGCTGTCCCGCTCCATGTACGGCAAGCTGATTCCGGATAAGGACCGCTCCGGCGAGTTCTTCGGCTTCTTCGATATCTTTGGCAAGTTCAGCTCCATCATGGGCCCGGCTTTGGTCGGCGTTGTCAGCAGTGTGGTGGCAAATGGAATGCTGGGGGCCCAGGGGCTGACCGCACAGACCGCAACGGCGGAGCAGATCGATGCTATCAACGCCCAGTCCAGCCATTACGGCATTTTGTCCATCATTATTATCATCATTGTGGGCGCGGTGCTGTACTTCGGCTTTTTGCCCAAAGCAGAACACGCCAAGCAGTAAATTTGACAAGATATTCGATTCGCATTACAATATAGGGGTATATTCTGTTCAGGTACACCTGGGGAATATACCCCTTTTTATGGTATATCTGAAAACAAAGAAAATGACGGATATTTCGCAAACACAGACAGGATTTAAGGCAAAGAGCCGCCGGAGCGGTGCTTAAGCCGTCAGGCGGGAATTGTGCGGTGTTGCCAATATATTTTCGACGTTTCAGAGACACCTTAGGGCTATCTCAAAAGGAAGTGACCCCCCTATGCCGGAAGGCTACACCCATGTGCGCACCGCCCAAAAGGCCGCGCATGCCATCCATTATAAATTGCAATGCCCCGCAGCGTTTGCCGCCGGTGCCAATGGGCCGGACAGCTTTTTCTGCTATGAAGTGTGGAAAAAGGGCCAAAACCGCACCTATAACCTGCCGCTGCTTGGCAACCGTATGCACGAGGATAAGACCGGCGCCTTTCTGCTGGCCCTGCTGCACCACACCCACACCCAGGCGCAGATCGAGTATACGCTGGGCTTTTTGTGCCACTATGCGGCGGATACCGTTATGCACCCTTACGTTGTGTTCGTCAGCAGCCCCGGCCAGCCCTACGGCATGAAAGGCGGCCACGGCTACTTTGAAATTGCGCTGGATTCCACCCTGCATGCCGAGGATACCGGCGTTTCGGAGGTCCCGGCGGATGATTCCAGCCCGGTGCCGGTCGGGCAGGACCTGGCGGAAATTGCCGCATTGCTGCACCAGTGTATTCTGGAGGTATATGGGCAGGATATCAGCGTGGAAGCCCTGGCGGACAGCTTTTATTACACCTACCGCCTGCGCCGCCTTTTCACCAGCCGCCACGGCGTGCGGCGGGCGTTCTATTGGGTGCTGGAGCTGTTTTTTGGCGGGCGCGGGTTCATCACCGGGCATGTATCCCCGGCACACCTCAAGCTGAACCTGCCGGAGGATTGGACTGACCCCGCCACCGGCGAAGAGCGCCACGGCGGTGCCTTTGCCCTGCTGAAGGATGCCCAGCACCGCTGCGAGCTGTTTATGACGGCCGCCCTTGGCCACTGGATGGGCAAGCTGGACGAGGAAATTCTGGAAAAGACCCTTGGCAGCATGAGCTACATCACCGGTACCGAAACCGAGCAAAGCAAAAGCCAACAAGCGCCGGATGCGGAACAGGCAGGCGAAACCGCCTGACATCCCCGCGCCCGACCTTTGCGGATAGATTATTACAACACGAAAGGAACTAACACCTATGGTTCGTATTACGATGCAGAACGGCAAAACTATTGACATTGAACTGGATGCTACCGCAGCACCGATCACCTGCGAAAACTTTTTGAAACTGGTCAATCAGGGCTTTTATAACGGCCTGACCTTCCACCGCGTCATCCCCGGCTTTATGATCCAGGGCGGCGACCCGTCCGGCAACGGCACCGGCGGCCCCGGCTGGCACATCAAGGGCGAGTTCCTGCAGAACGGCGTGAACAACCCCATCAAGCACACCCGCGGCGTGATCAGCATGGCCCGCGCTATGGACCCCAACTCTGCCGGCAGCCAGTTCTTCATCATGCACCAGGATGCTCCGCATCTGGATGGCCAGTATGCTGCATTTGGCCATGTTGTCAGCGGCATGGACGCTGTGGATGAAATCGCCGCAGTTGCCACTGACTGGAACGATAAGCCCCGCACCCCGGTCGTGATGGAAAAGGTCGAAGTTATCGGCTGACATCCTGCCGTAAAATTGTAACAAAAAGCGCATGTGCTGTTCCCGAACCGGGAAAGATGCACATGCGCTTTTGCATTATGGATAACCGTTTTTCAAAAACAGCAGGGGAGCCGCTTACCCAAAGATGGAGCCCACGTTGCCCAGGAAAGATGTCACGCTGTTCAACTGCTGCTGCAGCTGGGCCACTGCGTCCATGGTGGCGGGCAGCTTGGCCATCACATCGTTCAGGGCGTCCACATCGATCTGGCTCAGCTTATCGGCAATGTCGGGCAGGGTCTGCATCATGCTGTCCAGCTGTTCGGTGTCCAGCTTGGCAAGGCTGTCCTGCAAGGTGCCGGCAATCTCGTTCACCTGGGCGCAGGTGGTGATCACCTGGTTATACGCCGTGTTGAACCGCAGCAGCAGCCCGCCCATAATCAGGCAGAGCACCACCACAATGGCAATAGCGGCCCACAGCAGCCGCTTTTGGCTGCGCAGCAGGGCGCGGTTTTGCTGATCCTGCAATTCCAGCTGCGCTTCCACGCGGTCCAGCTGGTGCTTCAGGTCCAGGGCATCCACCTTGCCGTCACCGGTTTCATCGTCAGTGGCATTCAGGGCGGCCACTTTGGTGTTCAGGGCATCGTCCATCTGTTTGTTCAGCTTTTCCATGGGGCAAAACTCCTCTCTTGTGTGGGCTGCATGTGGCATGCTTTGGTTACTGTGGGGCTTTCATCTCAAACCAGAAGGTGGAACCTTTGCCGACCGTACTGTTTACCCCAAAGGGAAAATCATGCTGCTGCAAAATGGCCTTGGTGATGGAAAGCCCCAACCCGGTACCGGTCTTGCCGGCATCCTGGCGGGCGCGATAGTAGCGGTCGAACAGGTGCGGCAGTTCCTCCGGCGGGATGCCGGGGCCGTGGTCCTCCACTTCCACCCGGCAACCGCCGTTTGGCATGGGGATGGCCCGCAACACAAACACACCGTCCGCACCCATATGGTGGGTGGCGTTGCCCAACAGGTTGTGCAGCACCCGTTCCATCATGGCGGGGTCGGCGCGTACCATGCATTCCTTGTTGGCTTCCAACTGCAGCGTCCAACCATTCTGCTCGCACACGGCGTCATAGCGGCCCGCGACCTCAAAGCAAAGCTGGCTCATGTCAAAATCAACGGGGTTAAGCTTTTCTGCACCGCTGGAAACTTTGCTCAGCTCCATCACGCTGTTTACCAGCGCGCTCAGGCGGTCAGTTTCGTCCACAATAATGCTGCACTGTTCGGTGCGCTTGGCCTTGTCATCGCCGGTAATATCGCGCACCGTTTCGGCATAGCCCTTAATCAGGGTCAGCGGGGTGCGCAGGTCATGGCTGACATTAGCCAGGATATCTTTTTCCAGCTGGGCGGAGCGTTTGACTTCCTGCGCCATGTGGTTGAACTCCCGCCCCAGCAGGCCCAGCTCATCATTGCGGACTACCGGCACCTGAACATCATAGTTGCCGTCGGCAATCTCGCGGGCACCCTCCGAAAGCTGGCGCATCGGGCGGGTGAACCACCGGCTGAACAGCGCCGCCACCAACAGGTTGAGCGCAATCAAAAAGATGGCAACCGGAATCAGCACACTGCGCATGACCTCGGCGGCTGTTTCAATCTGTGCCAGGCTGGCGGATACGATCACACCGTAACTGCCGTCTTTGGTCAGGTAGCCCACCAGCATCTGCCGGTTGCCGCCGGATTCAATAATTTTGTACAGCGAACCCTCATTGTACAGGGCATGGCGGGCCAGGATGGCGGTTCGGGTGTCTGGGGTATATACCGTCATGTTATCGCCGAAAGTGGCCATGCTGTTGTGTAAAATGCAGGGGTAAAGCCCCTCCAAAAACTGCACGCTGCGGCAGGTGTTATCGCTGATATCAATGCAGCAGTTGTCCACATTGATCACGCCGTTTTCCAGTGCGGTTTTCAGGTTGGACCAGAACGTTTCGTTCTGCAGCGTCAGGGAACCATAATCCCGGCTGGAAATCTGGCCCCCGGCGGAATCAATCATTCCGGCGATCACGCTGGATTCGCGTTCCAGCCGCTTTTGAATGTTGCGGTTGTACATGGGCTGCAGGCCATAGGTGATCAGCCCCCACACCAGCCCAAGGGTCAGCACAGTAATACCGCACAAAAACAGCATCAGCTGGCCCTGCACCCCCAGCGCCCAGCCATGGGTGTGCGGTGCGCTGCCCGGTTGCTTTGGTTTACGCAAAATCGCGGCCCCCTAACGTTACTGTGCGGTATCGGGGTCAAACTTGTACCCCACGCCCCACACGGTAACAATATAGCCGCGGCAGCTGCCAAGGTGGCTGCGCAACATTTTAACATGGGTATCTACCGTGCGGTCCTCGCCATAATAGTCATAGTTCCACACTTTTTGCAAAATTTTCTCGCGGGAAAGGGCAATGCCCTTGTTGTTGACCAGAAACACCAGCAGGTCAAACTCTTTGGGGGTCAGCGGGGCTTCCTGCCCGGCCACCTTAACGCTGTGGCTGGCGGTGTCGATCACCAGATTCCCAAAGGTATACACATTACCCTCGGCAACCGGGGCAGGCATGGTGCGGGCCAGTACGGCCTTCACGCGGGCAACCAGCTCCCGCGGGCTGAACGGCTTTACCACATAGTCATCCGCGCCGCCCTCCAGCCCGGCCAGTTTGTCATATTCTTCGCTGCGGGCGGTCAGCATGATCACCGGTGTCATGATCTTGCGGGTGCGCATCTCGCGCAGGCAGGTCATGCCGTCCATAAACGGCATCATAATATCAAGGATCACCAGGTCAATGCCGCCGTTTGCCAGCTCGGCCAGCGCCTGTGTGCCGTCCCCGGCTTCGGCACAGGTAAAGCCCGCGTACTGCAGGTGCTCGCGGATCAAATCCCGAATGCGCGGTTCATCGTCAACGATCAATACTCTTGCCATTTCTAATCCACCTCATCTGGGCGCAAATCACCCTTGAGTTACTATTACTATACCATAATAACGGCGAACCGTGGAGAATTTGTGAAAACTTTTTAAGTTTTTTTCAAATTTTTATCCGCCACGGTCTATTACGCAAACTGTACCGCAATTTTGCTCCGCCAGCTCTTGCAAGCCCGCGGGCAATGCGCTACAATATGGATGCAATGCCCGGTACATATTTTACAACGTGCGCCGGATGAAAAAAGGAAGTTGATCGCATGTTCTGGTTGATTTTGCTGATTGTTGTGGCGGCACTGTGCGCGCTGGTGCTGTTTTTGGTGGCTCCCGCCGCTGGCCGCAAGGAGCTGCGCGCCCCCTTTGCGGGCCGCAATTTTGCCCACCGCGGCTATTTTGGCAAGGATCAGCGCCCGCCGGAGAACAGCCTGCCCGCCTTTGCCGCCGCCGTGCAAAACGGATACGGCATGGAGATGGATGTGCAGTTCAGCAGCGACCGTAAGCTGCTGGTGTTCCATGATGATACCTTGACCCGCATGACCGGCACCAAAGGCTGGGTGCGGGATTACCCCTATGACCAGATATGCCGGATGCCGCTGAAAGGCAGCGCCGAGCACGCCCCGCTGTTCAGTGAGTTTTTGCAGACAGTGGACGGCAAAACCCCGCTGATTATCGAGATCAAGAGCCGCCATGAATATACCGGCGAATATCTGGACGCCCTGTGCCACGCCACGCTGGACGGCCTGAAAGGCTACAACGGCCCCTATTGCATTGAAAGCTTTGACCCCCGCGTGGTTATGCGCATCCGTAAATTTGCGCCGCAGGTACTGCGTGGCCAGCTGGTGGATAGTTACCGTGCTTACCGTAAGGAAGGCGCGAACCCCATCCATGCGTTTGTCATCAGCCACTGCTTTGGCAACTTTATGGCCCGGCCGGACTTTATTGCCTGGTGCCCGGACAAACAGAACTGGGCCGTGCGGCTGTGCGCCCGCCTTGGTGCCATGATGGTTATGTGGACCGCCCTGCCGGAGCATGACCAGGCCGCGCTGGAAAAACAGTACGATGCCGTCATCTTCCAGTGGTACCACCCGGAAGTCAAGTACAAATAAGAACCGCGGTTCTAAATACAGCAGCCCCCTCATATCGTTGCGTAAAAGCATTGCAACGTTTTTGAGGGGGCTGCATTTATGTTTTTATTTACAGTTACCAAACCTGGTCTGCGGCAGGCGGGGGCGCTTGCCCTTTGCGCTGTCTGCCTGGCTGGCACGGTTACGGCGGCGGTGCGCCTGGCGGGCAAAAGCGTGGCTGCCAGCGCTACAGTGCAAACCACAATTGAAAATACCCAGGATATCGGCACCTACTTTACCGGCTACGGTTTTGAGGTGGACTTGAGCACCGCCGCGGTGGACAAAGTGAAGATCCCCAAAAAGTGGGACGACAGCTTTACTGCCTTTAACCAGGTGGTGGGGGAAAGCGGCCTGACCCTGGCGGACTATAAGGGAAAAACGGTGGAAAAATGGACGGTACTCTGCCCGGCGCGCTCAGATGGCGCAGCAGACACCTACTGTGTGCTGCTGGTATATAAAGCAAAGCCGGTTGGCGCCTACCTGCTGGAAAAGCCCTCCGGCGAGGTGAGCGGCCTGATTACCGCGGCCCAAACCGCCGCCGAAGCCGAACAGCAGGCCGCCGAAACCAGCGCCGCCCTGCCGGACGAGGCAGATTATCCCAGCGAGTAAGCGGGAAAGCGAGATATCGTCAGCCCACCGGCATAAAGCGTGTGACTGCTTTGTGCCGGTGGGCCGTTTGGTTATGTGTTAGAAAATTGCGCTTTTGCCGTAGAGGTGCACAGTGTGCGCCCGCGAGTTTGCGGGCGGATGACGGGGTGAGATATTCAGTACAGCACAACATCCGGGACGGTGCAAGCATTGTCCCCTACGAATTATTTTTTATGTTGGCTGCTCTTTGCAAAATAATCCTGTAGGGAACGGTCTTGACCGTTCCGGAACGTTGCGGCAAACATGCCACTCAAATGTGCCGCTCGCTCCGCCGCCTTAATCCCACTCCTCCCCCGGATATTTCATCCCCCACTCCTTGCGCAGCCGGGTCATGATGTCCATTACATCCCGGCTGTAGCCAAGGCACATGGCGGAAGCATCCCTGGTCTGCACGGCGTGCTCCATATCCAACATTTCATAATACAGGGCATCCGCCGTGCTGCCTGCGGCAACTTCGGTGCGGGCACCGGTCTCAGCATCCACAATCACGGCCTTATCGGCACGGGGGTACTCCATGATTTCAATATAGCCTTTTTCACAGCTGATCATGGCACGTTTCGGCTGTTTGGAATGCATGGAAAGTGCAACAGTTGCCATCTGGCCGGAAGGATTTTTAAGAAGGATGGTTGCCTGCTCGTCAGAACCAGTAGGAGAGGGCTTCCACTGACTTAAGATCTCGTCCGGTTTTTCATCCATAAAGCTCCGGACAATGGAAAGGGCGTAAACACCGATATCCAGCATGGCACCGCCTGCCAGATTCATATTGAAGAAGCGGTTGTTCATGTTATATTCTTTAAAACTTCCAAAGTTCATGGTGATCATCTGGACTTTTCCAAGAGAACCACTTCTAACTGTTTCCCAGAGTTTTTTGTAAATGGGCATATGCCAGATCGTCATGGCCTCAGCAAGGATGAGATTTTTTTCCCTGGCAAGAGCGATCATTTCATCCAGCTCCCGGCTGTTAAGAGTGATGGATTTTTCCACAAAAAGATGCTTGCCGTGAAGCAGAGCTTTTTTCATAAAGGCATAATGGGTATTGTGAGGACTTGTGATATAGATAATATCCACATTTTCATCCGTAAACATTTCATCAATTTCGGAATAAACTTTCTGCACACCGTATTTCTTGGCAAAAGCAACGGCTTTCTCATAAGTACGGTTTCCAACTGCATACAGCGGTTTTCCCATTTTCTGAAGTGCCTGCGCCATCTGATTGGCGATCACACCGGTACCAAGAACTGCCCAGTTTAAACGTTCTTTCATGATCAAATCCTCCCTGTGAATGAAAAATATAAAAAGTATATAAATTTTCACTTTTAAAATATGAGGTTATTATACTAACCTTACGAAGAAAACGCAATGGGCAGATTTACCAACATTGCGAATATCTGTTTTATAAAAAGAAAAGCAGGAAAAATTCCGTACCTTAACAAATATTAAGAAAAATATTATTTCTCCTGTAAGGTTACGACCTTACGATAGCTTCAGATGAACAAAAGAACACAACATAAAGGTTCCGGCAGCAGTTATGTTACCGGATCAAAAGGAGGATAAACATGGATATCGTAAGGCCAGCCATTGCAGGAACTCTGGAATCCAGCGACTGCCAGGTAACTGTAGAAAAAGGAGAAGGAAATGTAGATTTTTCCATGGAAAGCTCCGTGATCAACCAGTATGGAAACCAGATCCGTAAAGTAGAACTGGAAACTCTGAAAAATCTTGGCGTCAGCGACGTAAAACTTACCATCGTAGACAAAGATGCATTGGATTGTACGATCAAAGCACGTATTGAAGCAGCAGTTTACCGCTCTGTATTACAGACGGAACATTTACCATGGGGAGGGGATATCCGATGAACAATCCGAACAAAAAAAGACTGAGAAGAACAATGATGTTTCTGAATGCTCAGAAACCGGGACTTATCAAAGATCCATACATTTATAAACCAGATTCTATCATGCTGGACCTAGAAGACGCAGTAGCAGAGAACCAGAAAGACGCGGCACGTTTTTCCCTGTATCATGCACTGAAAACAATTAACTATCGTGGATGTGAACGGGTAGTCAGGATCAACGGCCTGGACAGCCCGTACTGGAAAGAAGATATCCGCTGCTCCGTTGCCGGTGGATGTGATTCCATCCGTATCCCGAAGACAGAAAGCGCACAGGATGTAAAACTTGTGGAGCGTGAGATCGCCTATGCGGAAAAAGAGTTCGGCCGTCCTGAGGGAAGCGTCCTGATCATGGCAGCTGTGGAATCTGCCAGAGGTGTGATGAAGGCTCTTGATATCTGCGAGTCCAGTGAGAGACTTTTCGGCATTGCCCTTTCCGGCGGTGATTACACAAAAGATCTTCAGACACATATTACAGGAACAGGAATCGAGCTGATGGGTGCGAGACAGAATCTTGTGATCGCGGCAAGAGCAGCAGGAGTACAGTGTTTTGATACGGTTTATACAGACCTTGACAACATGGAAGGATTCCGTCAGGATGTGGAAACCATCCATCTTATGGGATTTGACGGAAAATCCATTATCAATCATCTCGTCATCATACATCCCGCAGGTATAATCCAGGTTTGCATCTCTTCGGATCCCCTCAGCAGCAAGCAGCTCATCGACCAGATGATTTCCGTATTTATCTGCCTGACGGATCTGGGTGATAATATAATCAGACATGGCAATCTCCTTAGAATTCAAAGATGTTTATATAGCAATCTTATAACAACCGGAAAAAGATGTAAAGAAAAAGTCGGATTCACAAATGGAATAAAGTGATAGAGAAAATGAGGAATCCCCGTAAGTGTTATAGTTTTACATGGACAGAAAATGTCAAAATGATTATAATAAAAGAATTAACATTATTATCGTGTGAAGAGGGTTTTTATGGAAAAATATTTTACTATTGTAAGTGACGGTTCCTGCGATCTGCCGGAAGAGATCGTGAAAGAAAAAGAAATCGGCGAGGTGCATTTCCTGGTTTCTTTTGACGGAAAAGAATATAAAAAAGAAGGTGTAGAAATCCGTCTGGAGGATTTTTACGGGAAAATGGTGGCGGAGTCCAATGTTTTTCCGCTGACAGCGGCACCGTCTCCAAATGATTATTATGAAGTTTTTAAAGAAAAGGCAAAAGAGGGAAAAGATATCCTTTGTATCTGTATTTCCACCAAGCTTAGTTCCTCCATGCAGTCCGCAGAGATCGCAGCAAAGATGCTTGCAGAGAAGTATCCGGACATTCAGGTGAAGATCATTGACTCTCTGGCCTGTACGTTGATGCAGGGGCTTTATGTGCTGGAAGCCTGCAGACTTCGTGACCTGGGTTATACTCTGAAAGACAGCATTGAAAGAATGAACCAGCTGACAGATACCCAGAGGATCTTTTTTACGGTAGGAAATCTGGAATATCTGGAGCACGGCGGACGCATTGGAAAGGTTGCCAGCATTGCAGGTAAGCTTCTCAATGTGAAACCGCTGATTACCTTAAAGGACGGTGAGATTTATTCACCGGGGCTGAAAAGGGGCAGAAAAAAATCTATGGCAGGAACCATTGACCTGCTTCTTGATTACATGGAAGAGAACGGGTATACTCCAGAGAACTGTTCCCTGGTCATTGGTTACTGCTATGGATATGAAGAAGCGGAGAGCTTCCAGAAAATGCTGATGCAGAGCCTGGAAGAAAAATTCGGAACAACAGAGACAGTTCCCATTCACCGGATCGGAGCTACCATCGGTGTGCATACAGGCCCGTATGCCATTGGGATTGGAATCATCCGGCGGAGTGATATGGTATAAGTTTAAGAAAGAACAGGGCCGGCAGACGATTAATGTCTGTCGGTCCTGTTTTGGTATCTGCGGGCCGGATGATAAACAAGCACTGCGATGAGAATAAGCAACGCTGTTGTGGACAGGCTGACAGGATAAACCATCATCAGGCTGGAAAAACTGCGGTGGTTCGGGAATACGGCATATACCCATGCAATCCTGGTTCCGCAGACACCGATGGTTGTAAGCAGTGCCGGGACAAAAGAAATCCCGAAACCCCGGAGATAGCCGGACATGATCTCATAGAGCAGACTGAAAATGTATGCGGAAAAGATAATGACCAGACGGGTATAACCGATGTCAATAACCTGGGGATCACTGTTAAACAGGGAGAGCAGGAATTTTCCGCTGGAGAGGATCAGGATGGCAGCTGCAGCAGTTGTTACCAGACCTTCGGCTACACATAACAGCAGAACTTTTTTGCATCGCCGGATCTGCTTTGCGCCATAATTCTGTCCCACGAATGTTGTGCAGGCCTGGCTGAATGAATTAAATACATAATATACCAGGATCTCAATATTGAAGGCTGCACTGGATGCTGCGATCACAAGAGTTCCAAGACTGTTGATAGCAGACTGGATCACCAGATTGGCGATATTAAATACGGCACTCTGGATTCCGGCAGGAAGTCCGATCCGCAGGATCTTCAGGAGACAGGCTCTGTCAATGGATAGTTTATGTAAGTCAAGATGTACCCATTTCTCTGTTTTTGTCAGTTTGATAAAAAGAATGGAGGAGCTGACAATATTGGCGATTACTGTGGCTGTGGCAACTCCGTTCACATTCATTCCAAGGACGATTACAAAAAAGAGATTCAAAAGCACATTCAATACACCGCCGCAGAACAGGGCCAGAAGAGGTGTCCTGGTATCGCCGGTACTGCGGAAAATAGCAGCCTCAAAATTAAAGAGAAAGATCACAGGCAATCCCAGAAGATAAATACGGATATACAAAAGTGCATATGGAAAAACATCTGCCGGAACATTAAGCAGATTTAAGAAATTTCCGATCAGCCATTCTCCAAGCAAAGTAGTCAGGATACCTGCCAGAAAAGCGGCCAGAACGGAAGTGTGCACAGCTTTCTGGACTTCATGCTCATCTTTTCTCCCGATAGCATTGGCAATGACAACATTGGTTCCCAGGGAGAGACCGATGAAAAGATTCAGGATCACGCCGATCACAGGGCTGTTGGCACCTACCGCAGCAATGGCAACAGTACGGTCTGTGCTGGCAAAATTTCCTACGATCGCAATATCCGATGCGTTAAACAGCTGTTCCAGAATTCCGGTTGCTGCTACAGGGAGAGCGTACAGAGGAATCTTATTCCAGATAGAACCGTTCAGGATATCCAGCTTTGCGGTCTGTTTTTTTGATTTCATAAAGAACACCTCATTGATTTTAGTAAAATGATAATGCAAACAGAAGCTTTTTTGCCTCATACCATATACAGTATATATCCTTGGAAAAATAATAGTAAATACCTATTAACTATGATATTATATAGCTAATAAGAATGATAGGAAGATGCTTATGGAAGTTCGTGAATTACGTTATTTTCTGTCAGTGGCAAGGGAAGAGAATATCACAAGGGCAGCAGAGAGCCTGCATATTGCACAGCCTTCTCTGTCAAAGCAACTGATGGAACTGGAGAAGAAACTGGGGAAAAAACTTCTGATCCGTGGAAAACGGAAGATCACTCTGACAGAGGAGGGGGTTCTTTTGCGCAAGCGTGCAGAAGAAATCCTGGAACTGGTGGAGAAGACCCAGCAGGAAATCAGCTCAGATACGGAAGATGTCATCGGAGATATTTATATGGGTGGAGGTACGCCGCCATCGGTTCTTGGGGCAGCTGCGAAGCTTCGGGAACGATATCCGGATGTGAAGTTTCATTTTTACAGTGGAGATGCCACAGACGTGTCGGAGCGATTGAACCATGGAACACTGGATTTTGCAGTTATGCTGCAGCCCATTGACAATGTGAAATACGATTTTTTTTCCCTGAAAGAGATTTCACAATGGGGAATCCTTGCAAAGAAAGACGATCCATTTTCCAGCGGAAAAGTGATAACAAAAGAAGATATCAGGACAATGCCTCTCATCATGCATCAGAGAATTGGTCTTCAGAATGAGATTGCGCACTGGGCAGAAATGGATGTGGAGGACTTAAATATTGCGGCAACCTATAATGTGGTTCATGGAAGCCCCATTTCTTTTGTACAGCAGGGGTTAGGGTATTTTCTGACAACCAGAGAGATGCTGGCACCGGAACTGGATCCGGAAGTATGTTTTCTTCCGCTGGAACCCCAGCTTCCTACCAGACAGGCTCTGGTATGGAAAAAGCATGCGGTATTCAGTAAGGCAGCAGAGATATTTAAGAGTATAATTATAGAATAGATCAGGAGGAAAAAGTAATGAAAACAAGAAGATTAGGAAAAACAGAGCTTCAGGTCAGTGAGATCGGTTTTGGAGGAGAATGGCTGGAGCGCCATCCGGAGGAGGAAAGTATTGAGCTGATCCATTATGCATCTTCAAAAGGAATCAATATCCTGGACTGCTGGATGCCGGACCCGAAATCCAGAAATATCATTGGGGAGGGAATTAAGGAGAACCGTGACAAATGGTTTATCCAGGGACATATCGGATCAACCTGGAAGGATGAGCAATATTACCGTACCAGAGAGATGGAGTATGTGCGTCCTGCATTCGAAGATCTTTTAAAAAGACTCCAGACGGATTATATTGATCTTGGAATGATCCATTACGTAGATTCTGAGGAAGAATGGGATGATCTTCAGCAGTCTGAATATATGGATTACGTAATGGAACTGAAGAGAACAGGTGTGATCCGTCATATCGGTATGAGCTCCCATAAACCGAAAGTGGCGAAGAAAGCGGCAGAATCCGGCTATGTGGAGATGATCCTTTTCAGCATCAATCCTGCTTTTGACATGCTTCCTGCAAGTGAGAACATTGATACCATGTTTGCAGAAGAGTTTGACAGCAGTCTGAAGGGAATCGATGCAGACCGTGCCCGCCTGTACAAAGCATGCGAGGAAAATGATGTGGGAATCACAGTTATGAAGGGATTTGCAGGTGGAAGACTTTTTGATGAAAAACGTTCTCCTTTCGGTGTAAGCCTGACACCGGTACAGTGCATCCATTACGCACTTACAAGGCCGGCAGTCTGTTCCATCATGTGCGGCTACGATACAAAAGAGCAGGTCAATGATGCCGTAGCATATGAAACAGCAACGGAGGGAGAAAAAGATTACGCGTCTGTGATCGCCAATGCACCGTTCCATTCCTATAAAGGAGAGTGCACCTACTGCGGACACTGCAAGCCATGTGCGGCAGAACTGGACATTGCCATGATCAATAAATTCTACGATCTTGCCACCATGCAGCCGGAAGTCCCCGCAACCATAAGATCCCACTATGAACTTCTGGAGCACAAAGCCTCCGAATGCATCGGCTGCCAGGAATGCGAAACCCGCTGCCCGTTTGGAGTGCCGATCGCAGAGAGGATGGAGAAAACTGCGAAGTTGTTTGGGTGTTGATATCTGATACAGGAGGCCTTGGAAATGATGAAACAAAACATAGAAAAGTCAAGAGAACTGGAGTTTGCGATATTTTGTATTGAAAATATAGCAGCAAAACTGGGTGTAAGTGCAGAAAAGGTATATGATGCGCTGACAGAAAAAAGTGATATTTTGAATGATTACATCATTCCGGAATATGAGATACTTCATACCCAGGGGAAAGAATATATTGTGGATGATATTATTGAGGTTATGAAAGAGAGAGGTGTTTTGTAATGATAGTATATCATGGCTCATGGCTTGAAGTGAAAAATCCAGATTTAAAACATTCCCGGTCAGATGTTGATTTTGGTAAAGGATTTTATGTGACACCTCTCAGAGACCAGGCTGTGAAATGGTGTGGAAAATTCAAACGGCGCGGTAAACAAGGGATTGTTACAACCTTTGAGTTTGAAGAAAACGCACAGGAAAATCTGAAAATTTTGAAATTTGATTCTTATTCTGAAGAATGGCTGGATTTTATTATGAATTGCAGAAGAGAAAAGGATGATTCAGATTATGATATTGTTATGGGCGGAGTGGCCAATGATAAAGTGTTCAATACGGTTGAACTGTATTTTGATCAGTTGATTGACAAAAATGAGGCAATTAGCAGACTGAAGTATGAAAAGCCGAATATGCAAATCTGTTTTCGCACAGAGGAGTCTTTGGAGCATCTTCATTATGAGAGGAGTTTTGAAGTATGAATGCTAATCCGATTTTGTTACAAAAGAAATATGTACGGATAGTAGAATTATTTGCAGAAAAAATGGGGATTTCTGTTGAAACAGCATTGGGTATTTTTTATCATTCACAGCTGTATCAGTTGATAAGTGAGGGAATTTCAGATATGCATTGTATGAGTGATGGATATCTGGCGGAAGAGCTGGAAATAGAATATAACAAAAAACAGCCATGGAACATGGAATAAGTAACAAGGGGAAAAATTCATGCAGGTAGAACAATACGTAATGGCCTATGGCATTGAGCAGGACAGGATCAGGGCAATCATTCCGGAGGGATTTGTTTCTCTGCGTCCGGTTCTCAGAATCAATGCAGAGATCCAGGACAACAGTAATGGTTATCTGGAATTTAACACACCGGTAGAAAAAGACGGAAACAGAGGTTGGCTGAATATCGGTTACTGGAATGAAGTACAATTTCAGAAAGAAGGAAGGACAACTACTTTTCAAACAGATTTCATTGAAATTTCATTTACAGGGGTAGGAATCGAAGGCTCCTGCCCGGCAGAAAAAGACAATGCGGGATGTTATTTCCTGAAAGAAACACCGGAATTAAAAAAGCCGGAGACGATCGCCGAGAATAAAGAATTCTGTGACTGCACATTTCAGTGGAAGTTTACTGAAAAGGATGCCCATGGTGTCAGCATCGGAAAAACCCTTCCAGCCTATCCACAAGAGCCGGAAACGACCTATCCCAGAGATATATTTACAGCAGAAAATGCAGCAAAAATTCCATGCAGACAGGTGCTGGGAACATATAAAGTTATTTTTGAAAGATAGTAAAGTAAAGATAACGAAAAAACAGTCATAGCAGACAGAAAATAGACTAATACAGGGCAAGAGGAGGACTAGCTTATGTTTCGAAAAATGAGAAGATCCAAACAGGAATTAACCAAAGAAGAATGTATCGAAATCCTGAAAAAAGAACCAAGAGGCGTGCTTTCCGTGCAGGGAGAGGATGGATATCCCTATGGAATGCCTATGACCCACTGGTATAACGAGAAAGATGGAAAAATCTATTTCCACGGAGCAAAATCCGGTCATAAGATCGATGCCATCAAAAATTGTGACAAAGTTTCATTCTGTGTTATGGACGAGGGATATCGAAAGGAAGGAGAATGGGCACTAAACATTCGAAGTGTGATTGTGTTTGGACGCCTCCGTATAGTGGAAGAACCGGAAAAGGTCGTGGAAATCTGCACAAATTTATGCAAAAAATTCACGGATGATAAAGCATACGTGGAACATGAATTGGAGCATTCCGGTCCTGCAGTTCTCTGCCTGGAACTGGAACCGGAGCATATGACCGGAAAACTGGTAAACGAATCCTGAAAATCGCCTGCGGAGAAGAACATCATGGAAAATACAGAGAAGAAAATAAAAATTCTGATAAAGCCACAGTGTGAACCGGAAATCCGAAACAGGTTTATAACAAAATTCGGAAAGAAATGTGAGTTTGTTTTTGAAGAAAATGAAACCAGGGACTCCATTACAACAGCAGAAGTTGTGATCGGAGAACCGGAAGAATCGGAACTTCGGAAAGCCGAAAATCTCCATTGGATCCAGCTGACCTGGGCTGGCGCAGACAAATATACAAAAATGAAAATATTCCCGGAAACTATTACATTGACCAATGCTTCCGGAGCTTTCGGAAAAATTATATCGGAATATGTGATCGGGAACATCATTGCCTTGTATCGAGGACTTCCTGTTTACTGGAAAAACAAGCAGGAATGTCTCTGGGTACAGAATAGATCATCAGACACCATATATGGAAAAAATGTTCTTATCCTGGGAACCGGTGACATCGGAAAAAACATCGCTCACAGAATGCAAGCATTTGAAACCCATGTGACTGGAATAAAAAGAACAGCAGTCTCAGAACATTCGCAGCAGCTGAAAGACTTTGATGAGGTATACGATCTGACAGCACTGGATGATAAACTGCCACAGGCGGACATTGTGATCGGCTGCCTTCCGGGAACTTTGGAAACAAAAGGACTTCTGAATTACGACCGTCTGCATTCCATGAAAAAAGATGCAGTTCTAATCAATGTAGGAAGAGGAAGCCTCATTCCAACAGAAGACCTGATCCGGGCATTACAGGAGGGCCACTTAAAAGGCGCAGTCCTGGATGTATTTGAGACAGAACCACTTCCGTTCGATTCTCCGCTGTGGGAAATGGACCAGGTTATTCTCACCCCACACATCGCAGGCCCAAGTTTCGGAGGAAACGCAGAAGTTCAGGATATGATCTGGAACATTTGCATGGAAAATCTGGAACGATATCTGAACGGAAAAGAATTAAAGAATATTGTCCGGTTAAATGAGGGATATTAACAAAGGCGATGAATATCGGTGCAAGGCTCGTACCCGGAAGTATCTCAGGAAAATTTGCCGGGAAAATTAACGGATGATTTCGCTTCAGTTCGATATTGAGAGGGAGATTTTCCTACAAGTTTTTTAAAGATCCTGCAAAAATAACTGACATTGTCATATCCGACTCTGACAGAAACGCTGGCTATTTTGTCAGAGCTTTCCCTTAATATTTTGCAGGCGATGCTGATACGATATTGAATAAGATACTCGACCGGGGATATTCCGATATTTTCCCGGAAATAGCGTAAAGCGGTGTTGGGACTGATATTCGCTGCAGCTGCAATATCTGTCAGTGATATTGGGGCGGCGTAGTGTGTCTGGATATACTCGAGCATTATTGGAATCATGCGTTCAGAGTGTGAAGGCAGAACACTTGATCTGGGAGTAAGCTGTTCCGGGGAAAGATGCTCTGTCATAATAAGCCAGATTTCACTTAAAAGGTTATGAATGAGAAGCTCCTGTCTTTCCGGTGAGGCCAGATTAAGAAACAATTGACCGCAGAGATCCAGAATATGTTTTTGCCATGTTTGCTGCTTGAAAATAACGCAGGGAAGCATGGCATTTTCTAATGGCAGAATATATTTTTTGTAAATAAGACTTTCATTTGGAGCAAGAAAAGTGGGGGAAAATACAATATTAGGCATGACGCCATAGTTTTCGGCTGTGAAATGATGCAGCATACCACTGTTGATAAAAATTCCTTCGCCGGAATGTAAGGTATAGGTTTTCTGCTCAACCTGGCAAGTAACAGTACCCTCTGAAACGCAGATGATCTCAAATTCCTTATGCCAGTGCCAATTGATATCGTTATTATAAAATTTTCGAGTATCATCTATATAAAATTCCAAAGGAAAATCAGGTCCGCCGTGTTTTGTGGTTTCCTGCAGATTGCTGTTTGTATGAATGTTCTGCATGAGATTACAAAATTCCTTTCTGTTATATATAGTGATATTGTACTATAAAATGAAAGAAAAGTGCAATTACAATTTTAAAATGTGGTGATATAATACAAAAGATTGAAAAGGAATTACAATAATATGGAGGAGGATTTCTGATGAAAGACAAATATCAGAAAACGGTATATGCCTGTTTTGTGGGTTACATCGTGCAGGCAATCGTAAATAACTTTGTGCCGCTGCTTTTTCTGACATTTGAAAAAAGCTACCATATTCCACTGAGCCAGATCACAATGCTGATCACATTCAATTTCGGGATCCAGCTGCTCATTGATCTTCTGTCTGCAAAATTTGTAGACCGGATCGGCTACCGGATTTCCATTGTTCTGGCTCATGTATTTTCAGCGGCAGGACTGATCTGCCTGGTGATCCTGCCGGATCTTTTGCCCAACGCGTTTGCGGGATTATTTATTTCCGTAGTGATCTATGCAGTAGGCGGCGGTCTGATCGAAGTGCTGATCAGCCCTATTGTGGAGAGCTGTCCAAGTGACAATAAAGAAAAGGCAATGAGCCTTCTTCATTCTTTTTACTGCTGGGGGCATGTTGCAGTGGTTCTGCTTTCTACGATTTTCTTCCGTATATTTGGAATTGAAAACTGGAAGATCATGGCACTGATCTGGGCGATTGTTCCTATTGTAAATGGTATTACATTTACAAAAGTTCCTATCGCAACTCTGATCGAAGAGGGCGAGACAGGAATGACAATAAGAGAATTATGCAGGAATAAGACATTCTGGATCCTGATGTTAATGATGCTGTGTGCCGGTGCAAGTGAACAGGGTGTCAGCCAGTGGGCTTCAACATTTGCGGAGCAGGGACTGGGAGTAACCAAGACCATCGGAGACCTTGCAGGTCCTATGGCATTTGCGATCCTGATGGGAAGTTCCAGAGCCTTTTATGGAAAATTCGGAGACAGGATGGATCTGGACAAATTTATGATCGGCAGCAGCATTCTCTGCATTATTTCCTATCTCTGCATTTCCCTTGCACCATCTGCATTTGTGTCACTGATCGGCTGTTCCATCTGCGGATTTTCCGTGGGAATCATGTGGCCGGGAAGCTTCAGCAAGGCATCCATGGCACTGCGAAGAGGAGGTACATCCCTGTTTGCACTTCTGGCACTGGCCGGAGATGTAGGCTGTTCCGGCGGCCCCACACTGGTTGGATTTGTGTCAGGTGCTTTATCTGATGATCTGAAAAAGGGAATCCTGGCAGGAGTTATTTTCCCTGTACTTCTGCTTGTGGGAATATTGCTTCTGAAAAAAGACAGAGCGCAGAATTAAATATTATAATTGACTATTGACAATAGTACGATTTCGAACTAATATCTAAAAGATACGAAATCGTACTATTTTTTTATGCGGAGGCAAATGTTATTGATGAACCGGGATAAGATCAATCGGATTTATGAATCTGTACAGAAAGTGAATCAGGTATATGAGGTATGGGCCGGGAAACATAAGCTTACTTTATATGAAATGCTGATGTTTTATGAAATTTTTCAGAAGGAAAATATGGAGATCACCCAGAAAGAACTGAGCATAAAACTGGAGGCACCGAAGACATCTGTCAACAGTATTATCAAGAAACAGCTGAATGCAGGATATATCGAAATGCGTGTCAACCCACAGAATAAGAGGGAAAAAATCATCTCGCTGACAGAAAACGGGGAGCGTTATGCAGAAAAGCTGATTCGGCCGCTGCTTCAGTATGAGGAAGAAGCGGTAGGAATGTTAGAGGACAGAGAAGTGGAAACAATTATTGCGGCACAGAATAAATTTGCAGATATCTTACTGAGTAAGATGGAAGACAGATAAAGAGAGGAGATATTTTTTGGACACACAGGTAAAATTGGAACATGAAGTCAGTTTTCGATGGCTGATCGTATTTGCACTGACAACCATCTTATCCAGCATTTTTTCCAGTCTGTATACGACTGTGGACGGGATTTTTGTGGCAAGATGGGTGGCTCCGATGGCGTTGCATCTCTGATGATCATCTGGTATGCCTAGGGATTATTCGGCGGACTGTTCCGTGGATATATCAATGGTGTTTCCTCTGTGATCAGCTATAATCTGGGACGAGGCGACAGGGAACGGTTATCTTTATGATCGTGCCGGTACTGGTTCTGCCGGGGATTTTTGGCATGGATGGAGTATGGATGTCCATTACAGCAGGTGAGGTTATGAGTATTCTTATGAGTGTTTATTATTTCAGAAAATACAGAAACAGGTGGAGCGCAAAGGCATAAAAACAGGACAGAGCGACTTTTGAAATTGAGGAGTCTGCTCTGTCTTTTTTTGTGGTATAATGAAATATCAATTTGATATGAGACAATGTAGGAGATAAACATGGAAAAATATTTCGCTCTTTTAACCAAATCAAGTAAGTCCCCTGCTTCAATTGCGAAAAGCAATAAGCAGTGGGTGGGGACTTGCTTGTATCAGGAAGAGTGCAAGCTCCTCCTGATAAACTGCGGAGCAGTTATTTGGTGTAGAGCTGCGTAGCGAAGCGGATTGCGAATATCCGCTTGACAAGAAGGCGGAGCAGACCTGGCCATGAAGATCCCGGCAAAGAGTATTCAGACTGCAGCGTGGACCGTGTACCGCTGTCAGTTCGGATATTATAAGGTAATCGGTTTCGGCAGCGGACCCTGCAAGAAATGTAAGAAGTGCAATCCGCAGTACTGTAATTTTCCGGATAAAACAGTTCCGGCTATGGAAGCGTGCGGCATAGATGTTTTTGCTACAGTCCGAAATAATGGACTGGAGATCCATATATTACGGGAAAAAGGTGAGATTCAGAATCATTTTGGATTGCTGATGGTAGAATGAGAGGATAAACAGATGGAAAAAAAGATCGTTCAGGTTCAGGAGAGAACTCCACAGCTGCTCCGGCAGTTATTAAAGGTCTGGGAAAGCGGCTGCTTCAGTACGGTATTGAAACTTATAACATTCAGGAACTCACTGTAAATGAACAGAATCCCCAGGCAGTGGGTTTTTATGAACATATGGGATTTCAGACTTATAAAAGAACGGATCATGATGAGGAAGGGAATCCGTATCCGCTTTTGTATATGAGATTATCCAGATAAGCAAAGCGATTATTTGCCTATGGGTAAGTACAGGATGCGGGATTTATCAGTGCTATATTTAGACTGTGCTAATAAAGCAGAAAGGGAAGGATAAGAATGAACTGTCAGGAATTGACTGATCAGATAGAAGAATACAAGCCTTATAATGAGCAGGAAGAAAAAGACAAACGTCTGATCCTGGACTGGATCAGAAATAATGAGAATGCTTTTTCCAGAGAAAATACAGTAGCCCATATGACGGCTTCCGCCTGGGTTGTGAACAGGGAGCGAACCAGAGTTCTTATGGTATATCACAATATTTACAACTCCTGGTCCTGGCTTGGAGGACATGCGGATGGGGAGACGGATCTTCTGTCTGTTGCGATCCGGGAGGTAAAGGAAGAAGCCGGAATCTCCAATGTTCATCCGGTGTCCGAGGAGATTTTTTCTATGGAATCCCTGACTGTAGATGGTCATGTGAAAAAAGGAAAATACGTATCCAGCCATCTGCACTTTAATATCACATATTTCCTTGAGGCAGACCCGGAAGAAGCGGTTTCCATAAAAGCAGATGAAAACAGCGGCGTAGCCTGGTTTTCACCGGAAGAAGCATTGGAGAGATCTACAGAACCGTGGTTTGTGGAGCATGTTTATAGCAAACTTTTGGAAAAAATGAAGGATGTGAAGGGGAACGGTAAATGAAAATTGCACTTGTACAGATGAGTATGGGAAAGGAAATATCCGAGAATCTTGATAAAAGCCTGAAATACTGTGATATGGCAGAAAACTGTGATCTGGTCTTTTTTCCGGAAATACAGCTGACACCGTTTTTTCCGCAGTATCACAATATATGTGTGGATCATTACTGTATAGATATGGATAATGATGCACTGGTAAGATTGTGCCAGAAAGCCAGGGAGCATCGATATTATTTATCACCAAATGTCTATCTGGAATCAGAAGGAGCCAGATACGATACTTCTCTTTGGATCTCCCCGGAAGGAAAAATCCGAGATACTGCAAAAATGGTCCACATCGCACAGAATGAAAATTTTTATGAGCAGGATTATTATACACCGGCGGAGGACGGCTTTAAAGTTTTTGCCACATCATTTGGAAAGATCGGCATTGTAATCTGTTTTGACAGACATATGCCGGAAAGCATCCGTACCTGTGCAAAAAAAGGTGCAGACCTGATCATAGTCCCGACTGCAAATACAAAAGCAGAGCCAATGGAAATGTTTGAATGGGAAATGCGGGTTCAGGCCATGCAGAACCAGGTTTTCATTGCCATGTGCAACCGTGTCGGAACAGAAGATAAAATGCAGTTTGCCGGGGAATCCATCGTGATCGATCCAAGAGGGAAAGTCCTTGCAAAAGCAGATGACAGGGAGCAGTTACTGGTGTGTGATATTGATCTGCAGGAGGTAAAAAAAGTCAGAAGCAGCCTGGATTATTTATCCCTTCGAAGACCTGAGCAGTATGAGTAATAAAGGAGAAACAAAAAATGGCAAAACTATATTTCAGATACGGGGCGATGGGAAGCTCGAAATCTGCCAATATTCTGATGGTTCGTTATAATTATGAAGAACGTGGGCAGTATGCGGTGTTGCTGAAACCAAGAACAGATAACAGAGATGGAGAGCACGAGATCCAGTCCCGCATAGGTCTGGCGGCTCCGGCTGAATATGTGGACGATTTTATGAAAAAAATTTCGGAATTATGGGATACCAGGGAAGCAGAATATCTGTATCACGGAAAAAAAGTAAATGCCATTCTGGTGGATGAAGCACAGTTTCTTTCCCCGGAAGAAGTCGATACATTATCAGATATTGTGGATTTTTATGAGATTCCGGTTCTCTGCTATGGCCTTCGTACAGACTTTTTGAACCACCTGTTTCCCGGTTCCAGGCGACTGATGGAAATAGCAGATGTTATCGAAGAAGTTCCCACTGTCTGCTGGTGCGGGAAGCGTGCACAGTGCAATACCCGATATTCCAACGGAAAGATTGTGCGGGAAGGTGCCCAGATCATGTTGGGATCAAATGAGAGCTATGTGGCGCTTTGCAGAAAACATTATAAAGAAGGGAAATTGTGGAAATGAGATAACATCCTGAACACAGGTCGCGAAGCGGATTGCGAATGTCCTCTTTACGCACGGAAGAATATGATACTTCAAAGCCAGATAAGTCAAAACGTCTTATCTGGCTTTTTTGCAATGAATCCGATTGTAATAAGGATTATCGTTAACACCCATGAAATCGGGAACGCATAATACAGAATATTTAACTGATGATAATGTCTGAAAACCGTACAGATCCATACAATGCGAAAACAGCAGGTTCCAATAATAGTAGCAACAGCCGGGTACAGGGAATGTCCGGTACCTCTTAATACGCCTGCCGGGATCTCGTACAGGTTGCACAGCGGTTCGAAAAAAAGAATGCACAGGATACGAAGGCAGGCATTTTGTATCACTGTTTGATCTGCAGAAAAAAATCCTACAAAAAAATTCCGGAATATGACAAGTGGTTCAATAAGGATCAGACTGCTCACAATAGAGAAGACCAGACATATCCGCAGAATTTTTCTGCATCGGTAAAGCTGCCCGATCTGCTGAGCAACCAATACATTGACTCCTACAGATAATCCGGATGACAGAGCCACGATCAGGGCAATAATTTCTCCGTTGGTCCCTACGGCAGCAAGAGAAGACGATGTGTCGAATAATCCTACGATCGCAGTGTCGGATGCATTAAATAATTGCTGCAGCATACTGCTGAGGGCAATCGGAATGGTAAAAAAAAGAATACTTCTGTATAAAGAACCTGTGAGCATATCGATGTTTTTTTCTGAATAGCGCATATCTTTAAATCCTTTCCCAATAATCTTGAATCATTGTAACTCAATTATTATAATAGAAAAAGCGAATATATTTGATAAATAACATCGAAAAAAGGAATGATAATAAATGGATAAGAATTTGCTGAAATATCTTGCTTTTGTAAAAACAGTAGATACAGGGAGCTTTACGAAAGCCGCAGACAGTCTGAATTATGCACAGTCATCGATCAGCAAGATGATCGCGGATCTGGAAAAAGAGTGGGGGATTTCGTTATTGCAGTGGAATAAAAAGGGCGTCTGTCTGACTTCTTCCGGCAAACAGATCCTGCCATATGTAAGAAAAATAGTAAGCGATTTCGAGGAAATACAGCAAAAGGTGAATGAGATCAACGGAATCCAGAGCGGTACTGTCAGGATCGGAACTTTTTCCAGTGTGGCGATCAACTGGCTGTCGGATGTGTTTGCAAGGTTTCAGAAAGATTATCCGGGAATTGATTATGAAATGCTTCTGGGCGATTATGAGGAAGTGGGAAAATGGATCGATGAAGGACGTGTAGACTGCGGTTTTCTGCGGCTGCCGGCAGGTGGGCCTTTGATGTGATAAGTCTTAAAAAAGATGAATACAAGGCTGTACTTCCGGTAGATCATCCCCTTGCAGAGAAAAAATTACTGGATTATGAAGATCTGAACGATCAGTCTTTTTTGCTTCTGGAGCACGGAGGAAAAACGGAGGTATCCGAATTGCTGGAGAAGAACCATGCACATCCCAATATCCGTTTTACCACATGGGAAGATTATGCCATCATGTCAATGGTGGAGCGGGGACTGGGAGTGGGAGTGCTTCCGGATATGATCCTGAGACGAATTCCATACCAGATCGCGATCCGATCATTCAGAAATCCATATTTCAGAGAAATTGGACTGGTAATGAAAGACAGAACAAAGCTGACTCCGGCAACCAGGAAGTTTATAGAATATCTTACGATCAATGAACGGTTGGAACGGCTGTGATCTTCAACTGTGTTATTTGGTTCAATTCATTTTTACAGGAGTTGGTCAATATATTCAGCCGATTATTGCAACAAATTACGGTGGTGGAAATTGTGGTGTTATTCATCAGTGTCATGTTTTTGAAATTTTCTCAGACATCCGAGTACTCCGAAAGAATTCAGAAGATGAAGTGACTGACAGTAAATATGTTAGTTGTATAGAACATTATAGTATGGTAAACTTCAATTAATAAGAGTTGGAGGAGTGTCTATGAAATTAAAAAACGTTTTGATAGTAGTAAAAGACATCGAAAAATCGAAACAGTTTTATCATGATCTGTTTGGCTTGGATATGATATTGGATAATGATGGAAATCTGATCGAGGTAGGAACGCCGATATAATAAAAGAATCTCTGGGCAGATAAAGGGGGAAGAAATTATGTTTTATGGACTTGACCAGGTATTTAATATTTTATTTGCAATTATATTTTTCTGTGTCTTAGGAACGATGGTTTATATTTTTGTGAAAAATATCAGCACATGGAATAAAAATAACAATTCTCCCAGGTTAACGGTCACTGCTAAGATTGTTGCAAAGCGAACGAAGGTTTTCCATAATCAGCAGTCTGATGGTTTCAGCACCACTACATCAACCAGTTACTATGTGACTTTTGAAGTAAAAAGCGGTGACCGGATGGAGCTGTCTGTCGCAGGAAAGGAATATGGTCAGATGGCAGAGGGAGATGTTGGTGAATTAAGTTTTCAGGGAACCAGATTTCTTGGATTTGAGAGGAACTGAAAAAATGACGGAATATGTGGGAATTGGAGGTAAGAAGCATGAAAGAAAAAACAAATTATGGAAACTGGGTACCAGAGAAAATGCTGTATCTGATGTTTGGGCTGGCAGCAGTCTTTTTTGTAATTACTGTAGCAGCGAAGGCTGTGTTGCATAAGCCGGTGATTGCTATAGTGCTGGGGGCGCTCTGCATACTGTCACTGCTCTATGCAGTCTACATGCTGATCTGCCATGAAATTTTCGCATTTGGAAAAGGCAATATGATGGCAGGAGTCCATGAGCATCTTGTGGATTATCTTAAATGGAACGGAGAAGGGAAGCTTCTGGATATCGGATGCGGAGCTGCTGCACTTACAGTTCGCTGTGCAAAAGCGTTTCCTGAGGCCAGGATCACCGCAGTGGATTACTGGGGAGTAGAATGGAGTTATGCAAAAGAGCAGTGTGAGAGAAATGCGCGGATCGAGGGAGTTGCAGATCAGATCACTTTCTGGAAAGGTGATGCTGCAAAACTGGATTTTCCGGACGGAACGTTTGATGCTGCAGTGAGCAACTTTGTATTTCATGAAGTGCGCTCTGCAAAAGACAAGAGAGATGTGGTAAAAGAAGCGCTCAGAGTAGTAAAAAAAGGTGGAGCTTTTTCCTTCCAGGATATGTTTTCTCAGAAAGCACTGTACGGAGATATGGATGAATTTGTCCGTATATTAAAAGCAGAGGGAATCTCAGAAGTACATTACATAGGAAACCTGGAGAAGAAGCTGGAGTTCATTCCAGGTTTTGTGACAACACCGTGGATGATAAGGGGAATGGGCATTCTGTATGGAAAAAAATAAGTCAGAGACAGAATAGATAAGAGCTGTAAAAAATAGAGTTTGCACGGTTTTTTTGAAAAGCTTGGGATCAAAGAGCCGGTTTTTATAGGTGCAAGTGATGGCGGTATGGATGCAGAGACGATAAAAAGTCTCAGGAAAAAGTATTTTTTGGCACCGCTGATGCTGTTTTATATGAAGCATTGTAATTATGAGAAACTGAAACCGAAACTGATCAAAGTCGGAATGGGACATAGCCGGAACGAGAGCAAGGAAGAACTTGCATATGCCAAAGATATGTTTGAAACCATTTTCAAAGATTATACCAAAGAAAAAGATGTGCATATTTCTGGTCTGCTGGCTGATCTGATGAAGCAGACGCCGGTTACGGAAACGGATTTTAGGATGCTTAAGGGAAAAATACTTCTGATACTTCCAGACCAGGATTTCTTTTCCGGAAAGATGCAGAAAGACCTTATACAGCTGATGCATGATCCTGTCATCCAGTATGTTTCAGGCGGACATCTCTCTACGATTTTGAAAGCGGATGATTATGTAAAAGTGATCCGGGATTTTCTGGGAAATATATAGATCATTTCCTCGCAACAAGATGTGCGCGGAAGCCTTTCTGCTTTTCCATAGTCAGTACGGTGAAGCCGGCTTTTTCTGCCATGGCGATGAATTCTGCAGGTTTGTGTATCTTTACATCGCCGTGTCCGAACAGATTAGCCAGGGGCATCTCCAGATGATTCATAAGCCAGACAACAAAGTTGGAGGAAGTATAGTCACGCAGGATCAGGCGGCCGCCTTTACGCAGGACACGGTAGGTACTGTTAAAAAAGTCCTGGGGATTTGGATAGTGATGAAAGCTGTTTGCACAGATAACGGCGTCAAAAGAATCCGTCTCAAAGGGCAGATTTTCACTGTCACCTACAAGAAATTCCGTGTTGGAGAGATTCTTGGCCTGGGCCACATGGATCATTTCAGGAGTAAGATCCAGACCGGTGTAGTGTTTATCCGGATATTTCTCATGAAGAAGTTCGATCATCGGGCCGGTTCCACAGCCGCAGTCCAGGACATCATGAAAAGATTCTTTTTCCAGTTCTGCCAGAATCGGAGGATAATCGTCTTTGCACATTTCGTAAATACCGGCATGGCCGCTGTCATAGATTTTGGCTGCCTGCGTAAATTCTTTGACAGAAAGTTTTTTATATTCTTCAGGGGTCATAGCAACGCCTCCTTGATATTGATTTGCTGTTAGATTCTACTAACTAACGGTATCATAAATTTCAGGAAAAGTCAAAAGGAATATGGTTGATAAAACATGACAGAGCTAATATTTGCGTAAGAAAGAAGTGTCAAGAAATAAAAACTTGACACTTCTTTCTTTTGCATGTTATAGTCAAACTGAGGTGGTTATATGAAAGTAAAAGAACCAGACTTAACGGAACAGATCAGAGAGATTTTTGGTACAACAGATGCTAAAGAATTAAGGCGAATCGCAGAAGATGCAGCATGCTACAGAAAAAAAGGAAATTCTGCAAACAGGAGTCCTGTCGGCAGAAAGAATTCTTTTACAGATCCACAGCTTGCGAATATCCTTGCGTTGCAGAAGCAGGGTGTGAAGATTACAGAAATTGCAAAAAAATACCATGTATCCAGACAGACGATCTACAGTCAGATAAAACGTGTGCATAATTTCAGTGAAGATCCAGATGTAAAAATGAGGATGTATTTTATGAACAGGGATTATCTGTGCACGATGATAGATATAGATTTTTTACACGAAAAAATTTATATTAAAAATTATACGGATCAGATACCATTAAGAGCATTTGGAGTTGTGGATAATCCAAGCTGGAATGATTTTGAGTATTTTCTGGAGGACAGATGTTTTCCCAGGACACGCGATCATGCAAAAGAAATCCTGAGAGATATGAGAATTCCTTTTTACGATCCACTTCTGATTATTGAAAAAACAGATGGATATATGGAAGGGGATCACCAATGGATCATGATGGTAAAAAAGGAGAGATGATTTTTATGGATAAAGTTGAAATTGATAAATATTCTCCTTTGCATAAGACAGGGCATATATCAAAAGGTGATCAACGTAAATGGAAGATTGAGAACCTGTGGTACAAGGCGGATTATATGGGATATGAGAGCCTGGCAGAGGTACTTGTTTCGAAGCTTCTGGGCTGACTGATTTTGAAGAAGTTACGGAAAGAATTCAGTATATGGTAGAACAGGTTGAACGTATAACTGAGATTGAAGGTTTTGGCAAGTATATTACGGCAATGTTGGAGATTGATGCTTTTTTTGTAAATGAGGACAGACATACCAATAATATTGCTGTGATCTATAATGAAAAAACACAGCGATATTCGCTCAGCCCTTTATTTGACCAGGGACTTTGCATATTTGCAGATACCAGTGTGGACTATCCACTAGAATTATCCTACGAGGCTTGCCTGGAAAAAATAGAATCAAAACCTTTTAGCATGGATTTTGACATTCAGCTTGAGGCAGCAGAAGAATTATATGGAACCCAGATAGATTTTAATTTCAACATTGAGGATGTAAATGCCATTCTGGATTCCGTTGCGGGGATATATTCTGAAGAAATCTGTAATCGAATTAGGGAATTGTTGCGTTATCAGATTCGAAAATATTCTTATCTGATAAAAAAATAATCAACATCATCAGGGAGGTGATGCCATGCCGTCATATAAAGAACAATTTAACCTGAATATTTTTGACCATAGTTCTGTAGGATATTGCGTGCTGGAACTTGTGCTGGACGATAAAGGACAGCCGGTGGACTGGATCTACCGTTACTGTAATCAGGCCTTTGCAGATATAAAAGACTACAGGCTGGAAGCGATGATCGATCGGTCCTTTCTGGATCTGTTCCCGAAAATTGATGAGAAGTGGTTATACGCCTGTTATGGGGCGGCATATGAGAACAGGTCCAGTGAAATGGTGATTCGAAAAGGAAAAAAATATCATGTGACAATCACACCTATCGGGAAGAGCGGATTCTGTTCCGGACTGATCCAGGCATGGGATAAGGACAGAAATCCAGATGACGAGATACAGGACCCGCTAAGCGATGAAGAATTTATCATAAGAAAACTATTTCCGGAGTACGTTTCCCTGTATCGGATAGAACTTAATTCCGGAAAATTTGAGATTCTCCGTCTTGCTGAAAATACAAATGCCAGAAAACTGGCGGACAGGAAAGACAAAACATTTGCCAATTTTGATGATTATGCGAAAGAATATGCGGATTCCTTTATTTTAGAACAGGACAGAGAAGAATTCCTGAACTGGCATACCTGCAGAAATATGAAGAGAAGGCTTTGTAATACGGAAAAGATTGCCTATCATTACCAGAGCGTTTCAGAAACAGAAAAAAATAAATATTATGAAGCCTATGCGGTACAGGGAAAAAGCGATGAGAAAACATTTACCATATTTTTAGGATATCGCAGTATAGACAGTATTCTTTATAAGGAAAAAGCGACACAGAAACGACTGGAGAAAGCACTGGAGGAAGCGGAACTGAGAAACGAGATCATATCTTCCATTGCAAAAACATATCAGTATATATCAAGAATTGATATCCAGGCGGACTGGTTTGAAGAAATTTCAAACAAAGATAAAGAACAGTTGAATTTTATAAACTCCGGTGTTCTGTCAGTCAATAATAAAAAAGTATACAGACAATATATTGCGGAGGAATATCAGGAGACATTTTTTAAATTTACAGATATTTCTACGCTGCCGGAACGAATGAAGAATGAAGAAACCATTGCCATGGAATACCGGATGAAGGATGGAAACTGGCATAAACTTCGTTTTATTGAAAAAAAGAGTGACACAAATGGAAATCTGACACATGTGCTCTGTGCGATCCGAAGTATCAGTGCGGCAAAGAAACGGGAAGCATCGCTTCTGTATCAGGTGGCGGAAGCGAAAAAAGATGCAGCTCTTAAATCCAGGTTTTTGTCAAACATGAGTCATGATATCCGTACACCAATGAACGGGATCATCGGTATGATCGATCTTGCAAACCATTATCCAAATGATCTTGAAATGCAGCAAAAATGCAGAGATCAGGTTCTGGAATCCTCCAAACATCTGGTTTCTCTTGTAAGCAATATACTGGATATGAGTAAACTGGAATCCGGAGATATTATTGAACAGGAACTGGATTTTGATCTCACAGAGGTGTTAAGCAGAGCAAATACCGATAAGCAGATTCTGGCGGAAGAAAAAAATATTGATTATGTGGTGGACTGGAAAAAAGGAAATTTAAAGCATGTATATCTGGTAGGAAACCCGGCTTATTTGGAGCGACTTCTGACGATAGTTGCGGATAATGCAGTGAAATTTACAGAACCAGGAGGTACGATACATGTATGGTGTTCAGAAAAATCTGTGGATGACAGTCATGTGATGTATGAATTTGTATGCGAGGATAACGGAATCGGCATGAGCGAAGAGTTTATAAGCCATGCGTTTGAGATGTTTTCTCAGGAAAATGAAACCAGCAGAACAAAATACGAAGGTGCGGGGCTTGGCCTTGCGATCGCTAAGAAGATCGTAGAAAGAATGGAAGGTACCATTGAGATAAAAAGCAAAAAAGGCAGTGGGACAACTGTAACAATGACACTTCCGTTTAAGATCGGACAGCCGGAAAAAAACGAAATTTCAAAAACAGATAACGGAACCAGGCAGGAAATATCTTTCGAGGGAATGTGCGCCCTGATAGCGGAAGATAATGAACTGAATATGGAAATTGCAAAATTTATGCTGGAAAATAATGGAATCCGCGTAGAGTGTGCGGCTGATGGGGAAGAAGCAGTGAAAAAATTTGAAAAAGCGCAGCCGGGGTATTATGATGTGATCTTCATGGATATTATGATGCCAAATATGAATGGCTGGGATGCGGCACGCAAGATCCGTTCCATGAAGAGAAGGGATGCCGGAACAATACCGATCATTGCCATGAGTGCCAATGCATTTTCTGAGGATATCATTAACAGCCGTATTTCCGGGATGAACCAGCATCTTACCAAACCTCTTGAGGAGGCAAAAATTTTGGCTGAGCTTAAAGAGTGTCTGAGCAGATAGGAAAGCGGCCCTGGCTCTGCTGGATCAGTCAGAAGAAAGGATAAAGACAGGATAGTGGAAATATTAAAAGCAAAAGAAACAGATATTGATGATATCGAGAGAATCTATGAACATATTCATGATGAGGAAGAAAATGGAAGAGCTGTGATCGGATGGATCCGGAATGTATATCCGGTGAGAAAGACAGCAGAAGATGCTTTGAGACGGAATGATCTGTTCGTTATGAAAGAGGAAAATGAAGTTGTGGCAGCAGCGGTCATCAATCAGATCCAGGTTGAGGAATATAAATATGCCCGGTGGAGAGTGGAAGCAGAGGACAGTGAAGTTATGGTGCTGCATTGTCTGGCTGTAGAACCTTCAAAGAAGAATAAAGGCTATGGAAAAAAATTTGTGGCATTCTATGAAGATTATGCCAGACGTTGCGGATGCAGTTCACTGCGAATGGATACCAATGCACGGAATACCCGGGCAAGAAAGCTGTACCAGAAGCTTGGATATGAGGAAACAGGGATTGTAAAATGTACGTTTAACGGGATTCCGGATATCCAGCTTGTGTGCCTTGAAAAAGATCTGGATGCAGAGGAAGTTAAGCTGAAATGCCCCTATTGCGGAAGAGAAATGTGTGAGGGTCAGATCCATTCTTTTAACCAAATCAAGTAAGTCCCCTGCGGGGTTGCGAAAAGCAATAAGCAGTAGGTGGGGACTTGCTTGTATCAGGAGGAGTGCAAGCTCCTCCTGATAAACTGCGGAGCAGTTATTTGGTGTAGAGCTACGTAGCGAAGCGGATTGCGAATATCCGCTTGACTTCCGGAATGGAATGGAGAACCAGGGGAGAGTCCATGCGGTTAAACACAGAAAAAGGTCTGTCGAAAATGATATATGGTGACCGGATTGATGCTTATCGTTGTGAGCATTGTAAGAAGATCATTATATCTTATGAATAAACTGGACTATAATGTAAGGAAGAATGAACGATGTTATTTAAGAAAGCAAACCTGGAAGATTTTCACAGGATAAAACAGTTTTACTGGGATCTTATCGATGAGATGAGTGACCAGAATGATAAGATCGGATGGAAGAAAGGAATTTATCCCACAGATTCTTTTTTACAGGAAAGCCTTGACAGAGGAGAACTTTTTGTACTGGAAGAAGGGGGTGGGCTTTGTGCAAGCGTGATCCTGAACAGTGCCTGTAATGAAGGATATGCAGGCGTGACCTGGAGCATTGAATGTGGAGAAAATGAAATTCTTGTGCCCCATGCACTGGCTGTTTCTCCTTCCAGGCAGGGTAAAGGTATCGGCAGGTATTTCATGGAGGAAATCCTGAAACTGGCAAAAACGGAAAAGAAAAAAAGGTAAGGCTGGATATCCTGGGTACCAATACAGCTGCGGAGAGACTCTATACAGGATGTGGATTTCGTTTTGTCCAGGCAAAAGATATGTTTTATGAGGATACCGGCTGGACGGAATACAAGATGTATGAACGGGTCTTGTAAGGGATTTTTGACATAAAATAGATATTTTGGAGGTACAGGAAATGTCACTGGAAAAAGCAGAAGAATATCTGAAAAACAAAGGAATGCTGGATCATGTGATCCGACTGGAAGATTCTACGGCGACCGTTGTGGAGGCGGCCCAGGCTCTGGGCGTGGAACCGGGGATGATCGCAAAGACCATGTCGTTTCTTCAGGATGACCAGCCGGTGCTGATCCTGACGGAAGGAACTGCCAGGATCGATAACCGGAAATATAAGGATACCTTTCATGTAAAAGCGAAAATGATACCATTTGATGAGGTAGAAAGCCAGATTGGACATGCACCTGGAGGCGTTTGCCCGTTCGGGATCAACGAAGGCGTGAATGTATATCTGGATGAGAGCCTGCGGCAGTTTGACATTGTTTATCCGGCAGCAGGAGATGATCACAGTGCCGTGAAGCTTTCCATCGAAGAGCTGGAACAGATTTCCGGAGCTGAGGGCTGGGTGGATGTATGTAAAGAATGAAAGGAATGGACTGTATTGAGGTGCAGTCCTTTTTTTGTGCCCGAAAACATAATGCAGCAGGAAAATAGATGTAGAGAAATTGTATAAAATAACCAAAAAGAAAGATAACAAATTATAAATAACCAACGAAATATAGAAAGGACCATTAAAAAAAGACATGTATCTTATGAAAAAGGACCAATGTCACTTATACTTTGGCCTAACAAATGCGGAAGACAGAACAAAAATCATGAAAGGAGATGCCATAATGAAACGGAAAATAATGGCAGTATTATTAGCGGCGGCGATGACTGGATCGCTTGCAGGATGTGGAAGCACACAGAACAAAAATGCGGCGGATGCTTCAGAAGAGAAAATGAAAGTAGCAATGTTAACAGACTCCGGTGATATCACAGACCAGAGCTTCAATCAGATGACTTACGAAGCATGTAAGGCATGGGGAAAGGAAAATGACATTGAGTTCAACTATTACAAACCCCAGAGCGATTCGGATGAAGCCAGAACAGCAAGTGTGGATCAGGCAGTGGCAGATGGCGCGAATGTAATTGTGCTTTCCGGCTATGTGTTTGCACCGACTGTGATCGATGAATCGGATCTGTACCCGGAGGTGAAATTCCTGGCACTGGATGTAAGTGCCGGTGATATCTGCGAAAAGGGTATCGGAGAAGGATATGACTACAATCCGGATCACTATAATGTAACGGATTATTACAATGAGGATAACGTATACTGCTGTACTTATCAGGAAGAACTTTCCGGATTTATGGCCGGTTATGCGGCAGTCATGCTTGGATACCGCCATCTGGGATTTCTGGGCGGAATGTCTGTTCCGGCAGTTAACCGCTATGGCTACGGATATGTTCAGGGAGCAGATGCAGCTGCAAAAGAGCTTGGAATCACAGATGAAGTACAGGTTGAGTATGTATGTGGCGGACAGTTCTATGGAGACGCAGATATCACGGCTTACATGGATACCTGGTATGGATCAAAAGGTGTGGAAGTTGTATTTGCCTGTGGTGGAGGAATTTATACTTCTGCGGCAGAGGCGGCAGTTAAAACCGGCGGAAAAGTTATCGGTGTTGACTCCGACCAGTCCGCAACTATTGACGATTACAAAGAAGGCCTGACTGTGACTTCTGCAATGAAAGGTCTGCAGGTTACCATTGATAATGTGCTGGATGCGATCCTGGATAATGAATGGGATAAATATGTAGGAAAAATCGAAAACCTTGGAATGGAATCCCCGGATCCGGCTGAAAATTATGTACAGCTTCCGGAAGAGACCACGCAGTGGGATGGTACTTTTACGAAAGAAGATTATCAGAAGCTGGTACAGCGAATGTATAACGGAGAATATGAAGTGTCCAGCGACAGTACAACATTTCCGGAAACAGAGATCACAGCAACCGATTACGGCAGCATTAAATAATAAAACATGAATGATGAAATAAAGGAGGAAAATAATGAGCGAGTATGTGATTGAAATGTTAAATATAACAAAACGTTTTCCGGGGATTGTAGCCAATGACAATATCACACTTCAGTTGAAAAAAGGTGAGATCCATGCACTGCTTGGAGAAAACGGTGCCGGAAAATCCACGCTGATGAGTGTTCTGTTTGGATTATATCAGCCGGAAGAGGGCGAGATCAGAAAAAACGGTAAGAAAGTGGATATCCAGGATCCTAATGATGCCAATGAACTGGGGATTGGTATGGTCCACCAGCATTTCAAACTGGTAGAATGTTTTTCTGTTCTGGATAATATCATGCTGGGTGTGGAAACCACAACAAAAGGCGGCTTTCTGAAAAAGGATGAAGCAAGAAAAAAGGTTGTGGAGCTGTCTGAAAAATATGGTCTTTCTGTTGACCCGGATGCGAAGATCGAAAATATCACAGTTGGTATGCAGCAGAGAACGGAAATCCTGAAAATGCTGTATCGTGATAATAAGGTCCTGATCTTTGATGAGCCTACAGCGGTACTTACTCCCCAAGAGATCAATGAGCTTATGGTGATCATGAAGAACCTTGCAGCAGAAGGTAAAAGTATTTTGTTTATTACCCATAAACTTGCGGAGATCATGGCAGTGGCAGATCGCTGCAGCGTGCTTCGAAAAGGAAAATATATCGGAACTGTAGATATCAAAGATACAACACCGGAAAAGCTTTCTGCAATGATGGTTGGAAGAGATGTAAATTTTGTTGTAGATAAAAAACCGGCGAAAACAGGAGATGTTGTATTAAGTGTAAGGAATATGACCGTTGCATCAAAACAACACAAGAACAATGCGGTGAATCATGTATCCTTTGATGTCAGAAGAGGTGAGATCGTCTGTATCGCGGGAATTGACGGAAATGGCCAGTCGGAGCTGGTATATGGCCTTTCCGGGCTGGAACCGGTAAAGGAAGGAACGATCACAATGAATGGACAGGATATTACAAACATGCCCATCCGAAGAAGAATCACTTCCGGCATGAGCCATATCCCGGAAGACAGACATAAGCATGGTCTGGTCCTAGATTATTCTCTGGAAGATAACATTGTTCTGGAACGTTATTTTGAACCACAGTTTACAAACCGTTTTGGTTTCTTAAAGAGAAAAGAGATCAGAAAATATGCAAACCGTCTGATCAAACAGTATGATATCCGCTCCGGCCAGGGACCGGTCACGAAAGTACGCTCCATGTCCGGAGGTAACCAGCAGAAAGCGATTATTGCAAGGGAAATTGATAAAGATCCGAAATTCCTTATCGCCGTACAGCCTACCAGAGGCCTGGATGTGGGAGCCATCGAGTATATCCGTAAGCAGATCGTTGCTGAGAGAGATGCGGGAAAGGGTGTATTGCTGGTAAGCCTTGAACTGGATGAAGTTATGAATGTTTCAGACCGTATTCTGGTCATGTATGAGGGTGAGATCGTAGGAGAATTTGACCCAAAAAAAGTATCTGTAGAAGAGCTGGGGTTATATATGGCAGGCTCAAAGAGAAAGGGGATAAAAGAGAATGGATAAAAAACAGAAACTTCTGAGAAATAATGCATTTCAGACAGTACTGGCATCGCTGATCTGCATTGTCATAGGTCTTATTGTTGGATTTGTCGTGCTTCTGATCATTTCGCCTTCCGGTGCCGGAAAAGCGATCATAGCAATTATGAAAAACTTTTTCTATTATCCGAATGCGGCAGCAGCGACGAAATATTTTGGAACAACTTTAATAAAAGCGTCAGCACTTCTGATGTGTGCGTTATCAGTAATATTTGCCTACAAAGTAGGTTTGTTCAACATTGGTGCAGCAGGTCAGTATGTGATCGGCGCAGGTGGATGCCTGTATATGGCCTTAAGATTTAACCTGCCGTGGTATATTTGCCTGATCGCAGGAGTACTTATTGCTGCTGCGGTGGGAGGAATTTCCGGTGCATTAAAAGCATATTTGAATGTAAACGAAGTAATTTCCTGTATTATGCTAAACTGGATTTCTCTTTACAGCGTAAATATGTTATTATCACAGGTAAAGGATGGTTCCACACCATATACAAAACTGTTATTCAGCTACAACAAAAGTGCAATGCTTCCAACAGCTGGATTAAATGAACTGTTTCATAACAAATACATGACCATTGGGGTGCCGATGGCAGTGATCGCAGCGATTATTGTATGGGTTGTGCTGCAGAAAACAAAATTTGGCTTTGAACTGAAAGCAACAGGAATCAACAAACTGGCCGCAAAATACTGTGGCATGCATGAAAAAAGAAATATTATCGTTACCATGATGATTTCCGGAGGTCTTGCCGGTTTCGGTGCGGGAATTTTCTACTTAAGCGGAATTGAACAGTGGATGGTACAGCAGACAAGTGTGCCGGGCATGGGATTTAATGGAATCGCAGCGGCATTTCTCGGTGGATTGGATCCTATCGGAACAATTTTCGCCTCCTACTTTATCCAGCATATTACCAGTGGTGGTACTTATGTGGATACAACAACATACTGTACACAGATTTCTGATCTGATCTCAGCATTTATTATTTATCTGTGTGCGTTTGTATTTTTCTTCAAGATCTGGTTTAACCGTTACCTGGATAAAAAAGAAGAAAAAAGTGTAAAGGTAAAGAAAGGAGGCCGGAAATAATATGGTATTATTAGTTCAGTATACATTAATCTTTGCATCGGTTCTGGCACTGGTTGCTCTTGGGGGCTGTTTTTCGGAGCACAGTGGAGTAATCAATATTGGCCTGGAAGGCATCATGGTCATGGGAGCCCTTGGCGGTGCCCTGGCAATGAAATTTCTTCCGGCAACCACTCCGGGAATCGTTTTGTTTATTCTGATCGTACTGGCAAGTGTTTTAGTTGGAATGGCATTTTCACTGCTTCTGGGATTTGCGGCGATCCACTTTAATGCTGATCAGACACTGGTGGGAACTGCATTAAACTTAATGGGAACTGCGGCGGCAGTTGTTATTGTAAGAGCGATCAATGTAGCGGAAAATCCGGATAATGTATCTTCTACTGTTGTATATCGTCAGGCAAAGCAGGTGTTTCTGGTAAAGATCGGAGATTTTGAGTTTAACTGGTTTATGCTGATCATTGTACTGGCAATCATTGCTTCACACATTGTATTATATAGAACAAAGTTTGGTCTTCGGCTGTGTGCATGTGGAGAGCACCCGCAGGCAGCGGATTCCGTAGGTATTTCTGTTTACCGAATGCGTTATGCAGGAGTGCTGATCTCCGGAGCACTTGGGGGCCTTGGGGGTCTGGTCTACATCACGGCGGGTGTAAGTGAGTGGAAATTTGAGAATGGGGTGGCAGGTTTTGGATTCCTGGCACTGGCGGTTATGATTTTTGGACAGTGGAGACCGGTGAATATCGGACTGGCAGCATTGTTATTTGGATTTTTCCGTGCGCTGTCAAACGTGTATACCGGATTTGCGCCGCTTGTGGCATTAAAACTTCCAAGCAGTTTGTATAATATGCTGCCATACATTATTTCTCTCGTTGTTCTTGCCTTTATTTCCCAGAAATCAAGGGCACCGAAAGCGGAAGGAATTCCTTATGATAAAGGACAAAGATAAAATGAGACCAGGTAAAAAATTAAAAGAGGATATATAAAACAAAAAAAGAGAGGATGACAGATATGAAAAATTATTCAGAAGACGCAAGCAGACAGTATCATATTCAGGTAGCAAAAGGAGAAGTGGGACGTTACGTTATTTTACCGGGAGACCCGAAACGCTGCAAAAAGATCGCACAGTATTTTGATGATCCGGTTTTTGTGGCAGATAACCGGGAATATGTAACCTATACCGGAACACTGGATGGAGTGAAGGTAAGTGTAACATCCACCGGAATCGGAGGACCGTCTGCTTCCATTGCAATGGAAGAACTTTATCGATGCGGAGCAGATACTTTTGTCCGGATCGGAACCTGTGGTGGAATGCAGCCGGAGGTAAAGAGCGGAGACATTGTTGTTGCAACCGGTGCGATCCGTATGGAAGGTACCAGTAAAGAGTATGCACCTATCGAATTCCCGGCTGTGGCAAATCTGGAAGTGATCAATGCACTTGTGGAAGGTGCGAAAAAAGAAGGCTGTGAATTCCATACAGGTGTGGTACAGTGTAAAGATGCATTCTACGGACAGCATGAGCCGGAGACCAAGCCGGTCAGCTATGAACTGATGAATA
>OLSO01000418.1_pt1 | contig 42153 bp, 36 predicted proteins | sample 1672441 | NCBI WGS metagenome assembly OLSO01 (sample SAMEA3136686, study PRJEB25190) | human gut metagenome | biome: human gut; feature: human-associated habitat; material: faeces | place: Austria | collected 2013 | reverse complement strand
TGCCCGCAGTGTATGCTCTGCCACATCATATTTATGATGCGGTGTATTCTGTGCCACACCTTCCATTGCATCCCACTCCGGCAGAATCACCTTCGTCAGTCCCAGTTCGTATGCATCACGGATTCGCTCCGGGTGAGGTGATACCAAAAGTTTCACCAGCTCCGCCTGAATCCTTTCCGCACTGATATTCTGCAGATTCGGAGCAAGTTTGCGGATGGCATCCGCTGTAGCCGACTCGATCGGGAAATTCAACTGTGCCGAAAAACGTACCGCACGAAGAATCCTCAGTGCGTCTTCCGAAAAACGCTCCTCAGGATCTCCCACACACCGGATCAGATGATGGTTCAGATCCTGCATTCCGCCAAATACATCCACCAGACGCACCTGGTCATTATACGCCATGGCATTGATCGTAAAATCTCTTCTCCTCAGATCCTCTTCCAGCCGGTTGGTAAACTGTACCTCCTTTGGATGTCTGCTGTCCTCATATGCACCATCGATCCTGTAGGTCGTCACCTCAAAGCTGTCCTTACCGAAAAGAACCGTAACCGTTCCATGCTCGATCCCTGTATCAATCGTCCTGCGGAACAGCTTTTTTATCTCTTCCGGCTTTGCCGAAGTCGTAATATCCCAGTCCTGTGGCCGTCTTGCAAGGATCGAATCTCTCACGCAGCCCCCTACCGCAAATGCCTCATACCCATGAAGCTGCAGATTATTGATTATAAATAAAACTTTTTTTGGCAGTTCTATTTTCATGTATCTATCTTCCTTCCTGAAAACGTCAGCATCTTCTCAAAAATTCCATTTCTCTTCTCTGACAGCTTAATATTATAACTTGTCTTTCCTGCTGACTCAACCATTTTAGTACAGATTGCAGTCTTTTATCATCATAAAATGCAAAGGTTTCATCCAGAATCACCGGAAGTTCTTCTTCTAACAGTACTTCTGATGCTGCCATTCGAAGTGCAAAATATACCTGCTCTGCTGTTCCCTGGCTGACTCTTGCAATATCTACTTTGCGCCCTTCACTCAGTAAGCTGATATTTAATCCTTCTTCTACATTTAATCGGGTATATTTCCCTTCTGTAATAAATTCCATAATCTCTGAAACCCGGTCATTTAATTTTCCTCGAAGCTTCTTCTGCATCTCTCCAGAAAGTTCCTGAATTTTATCAATCGCAAGCTGTCTTGCCTCCGCCTGGGCATTCAGAATTCTCTCCTCATCACTGATCCCGTCTAACTCTTCCAGGTCTTCCTTTAGATTGGAATAACGTACCCGCTTATCCCCAAGCTCCAACGCATTTCTCTCCAGTTCCCATTTCAGACGGTCTGTAGGAATCTTCTCCTCTTGAGGTGTAATCTCCTCCAAAATTTTTTCCGGCTCTGTCTTCTCAACTTTTTTACTGATCTTCATCCTGTTCCACACATAGATGCTGGAAAGCAATACTAAAATAATTGCGACCAGATAATTCCACGGACGTTTCAAAAGCCACGCACACAGAACCACTGCCAGTACCGCTGCCAATATTTCCAATGGATGTACTCTCCATTTAGATGGCCGTATCTCATCTATCATGTGTTTGGGTTCTTCTTCATCCTGCTTAAGCAACAGCCTGGATTCTCGCTCCCGCACTTTTCTAAACTCAATCTCTTCTTCCAAATGTGCCTGTTCTTCTTCCAGTTTATGAATATCACGCCACACATAAGACATTTCCTGAGAAATGTGTTCTCTTTTATCCTGGCGTTTTTCCATTTGCTTTTGCATCTCATGCAAACTTTCTTTTTTCTGCTCTTTCAAATAATCTATAGCTGCCGCCAGATCAAGTTCCCCATCTCCGGTCGCATAATAATTAGATGCGTAATTTTTCAATTCCTCGGAGAGCGTCATTCCAGGCTTTACCCTCATCTGTGCCATAGCCATCGTATCATCATAAATTTGTGGACTCAAATCACCCATGAGCATCTGAAGATCTCCATCTTTCACAGACAATTCTTCTGCATCTTCCAGACAGACAAGCGTCTCATTTTTCCCATACCAGTCAAAATTTCTGGACAGAAGAAATTCCTTATCTCCTGATTCAAATTTCATTTCCCCACAATAATAATTCGGATTTTCCCACGGTTCATATCTGGAAAATGCATCCTGCGCCGCAGCTCTTCCACGCCCTCGTTCCAACCCAAAAAGCATAGCTCTGATAAACGTATAAAGGGTAGACTTTCCAGACTCATTTTCTCCATATATCACATTCATTCCATCTGAGAAATGAATTTCTTTATTTGTAAACTTTCCAAAGTTCTTAAGTCTCAACTCTTTGATTTTCATATTAGCCTCTTCTTGTCTCCATCAATGCCCGCACTCCCTCACAAAGCACCTGATGTTCCATACTATTCTCAGGATACTGTTCCAGCTCTGCCACAAATGCCCCAAGAATATTTCCCTTATTTGCTTCTTTCAACTTATCGAACTGATACGCCGGTCGTGTCTGATCTGTAATCTCGATCACATTTCCATATGGATCCAGCGTTTCCACATTGTAAGAAATTTCCGGGTCACGCATTCCGTCCAGAATAATCTTGTAAATATTTTCCTTTCCTTTTTCATCTATAACTTTCGCAACTGTCTCTTTTAGTTCATGCTCTGTCATAGACGGATTTACTTCTATCGTCTGATGTATGTAAGATCTCATTGCAAATGGTACGAATCTTATCCTGCATCCCTTGGTCGTAATCTCTCCGTAAATGTATCCGTGCGCTCCAGTATCGTTTTTATCGATTGGCTCCAACGCTCCGGCGTAAGCAATTTTATCCGGACAGATAATCTGCGGTTTATGGATGTGCCCCATTGCAATATAATCATAACCAAGCCCCAGCAGATTTTCTTTCTTTATCGGAATATGGCTGTCATCTCCTCCGTGCGCAAGCAAAATCTCATATGGCTGTCGCCGCTGTGCAAATGCATCACAATAGCATTCCTCTGTAATCTGTTTCGTATCATAGCTCATGCCATAGATTGCCAGACTGTATGCTGGAAATTCCACGCATTGAATCTCCCTGTCCAGAATCATATGCACATTTTTTGACCACTGAAACGTCCGATAATAAGAATCTCTCTTCAGATAATCATGGTTTCCTGCAATGATAACCACCTCAGTCATGGTCAGTTTTGAAAAAAGATAATCCAGTTCTTTTAGTTCCCGTCTGAGCGGCTGCCTGTGAAACAAGTCGCCTGCGATCAGAAGCATTTCCACATGCTTACTTTCACAGACTTCGAGTACTCGTTCAAGACTGGTCCATATCTCCTTTTCCCGCTTTTCCTTTCGGGAGCTTCCAATGTACGGGTCTGCCCCCAAATGTATGTCTGCGATGTGTATGAATCTCATTTTTTCTTCCCTCTTCATTTTCTTCCAGTTCATTTTCCGACGGCAGTGTCACAATAAATTGCGTATGTAAATCGTCACTTTTCGCCATGATCTGTCCATCATGTAGTTCCACAATCTCTTTTGCAATCGCAAGACCAAGTCCTGCTCCTCCGGTTCCGGTCGACCTGGAATTATCTACCCGGTAAAATTTTTCAAAAATCGTCTGCAGCATATCTCCCGGAATCCGGTCTCCGCTGTTTGTAAATGTAATCTCGATTTTATTATTTTTCATTCTGGCCTGAATCTCAATTTTGGTATTCTCATAACAATATGCAATGGCATTTCTCAAAATATTATCAAAGACACGGGCAAGCTTGTCCGGATCACCGTAAACTTCCAGATTCTCTTCCACATCCACATCACAAGTAAGCTTTTTTTCCTGAAGTACGCCATAAAGTTCGTCTGCAATCTGCTCCAGCATCATAGTCAAATTGATCTTCACCGACTCCAGCTCGATATTCTGCAAATTGTACCTTGTAATGTCAAAAAACTCATTAATTAATTCACCGAGACGATTGGATTTTTCCAGAGCAATATGAATATATTTCTTTCGCTCCTCCTCCGGCATCTTTGGATATCCGTCCAGCATACTTAAGTAAGCCACAATAGAAGTCAAGGGTGTCTTTAAATCATGCGCCAGAAACAACACCAGATCATTTTTTCGTTTCTCGCCTTCCACTGACTCCAACTCCTGCCGTTTCAGGGTAGCTTTAATCTCATTTAATCGAATCTCAATCGGTTTCAATTCTGTGATCAGGTGAATCGGTTCCGTAGATTCCGACAGAATATTTTCAATTCCCTCTCCCACCTGGTCCAGATACTTTGTCATTTTCGAAAGTGCCACATAGAAAAAAAGAGCAAACAAAAGCAAAAAGCCTACAACCATGAAAAATGTCTTGTTATCTCCTATCAATTTCCAATACAGGCTCCGTGCAGTCGGTTCACTCACTTGCAGTTTCGTCATTATTTTTACAAAATTCCTGGCGAAACTGTCATTATAAATTCCATCGATCACATAATTCAGCAAAAATCCACCCACCAGAACTGTCAGTGCCGTAACAAGCACCGTCTGCAAGAGAATACTGAATTTTAATTTACGATAATTATTCTTCAACCTTATATCCAACTCCCCATACAGTCTTAATGAAATCAGATTTTCCGGTAGGTCCATTCATTTTTTCCCGCAAATGCCGGATATGAACCATGACCGTATTGTTGCTGTTCTTATAGCATTCTTCCTTCCAAACCTTGTGGAATAACTCCTCAGAACTAATAACCTTGCCTCGGTTCTCACAGAGCAGCCACAGAATATCAAACTCAATCGGTGTCAGTGTCAGCGGCACTTCATTGTAAGTACACTCATGAGACTGCCGGTTCAGGAACAGACCGCCAAAATCAATCACATCCCCCTCGTCCTTCGTACCCTCATTGTACTGCGTATAGCGTCGAATCTGTGCTTTCACCCTGGCAACCAGCTCCAATGGATTGAACGGCTTTGGAATATAATCATCAGCACCAAGTGTCAGACCCGTGATCTTATCCATATACTCCGTCTTCGCTGTCAACATGATCACAGGAAATGTATATTTCTCCCGAATCTGCTTCAAAATCTGGAATCCGTCCACATCCGGAAGCATGATATCCAGAATCGCAAGATCAATCTTCGTACTGGCAATACAATCAAGCGCTTCCTGACCCGTATAAAATTTCAGCACATTATACTGATCATTCTTCAAGTATAACTCGATAACATCAGCAATCTCTTTCTCATCATCCACTACTAAAATATTCATACAATTCTCCTCTTTTTCAATTGGGGACGGGGTTTTTTCAAAAAAACCCCGTCCCCAATTGAACTTTAACCTGTCCCTTTCTGATTGTGTCAAACATTTTCTACAATTTCAGGGGCTATTTTTCTGTTATAACTCGCAGTTATTTACTGTTCTTGGGAATGGTACTACGTCACGGATATTGCCCATTCCTGTCAGATACATGATGCATCTCTCGAATCCAAGTCCGAATCCGGCATGTCTTGTGGATCCGTATTTTCTAAGGTCCATGTAGAATCCGTAATCTTCTGTCTTCATTCCGAGTTCTTCCATGCGTGTTGCAAGCTTCTCGTAATCGTCTTCTCTCTGGCTTCCTCCGATGATCTCACCAATTCCTGGTACGAGGCAATCGACTGCTGCCACGGTCTTTCCATCTGGGTTCTGTTTCATGTAGAATGCTTTGATATCTTTCGGATAATCTGTTACAAATACTGGGCGTTTGTATACTTTCTCTGTCAGATAGCGCTCGTGCTCTGTCTGAAGATCGATTCCCCATGATACTTTGAACTCGAATTTATCGTTGTGCTTCTTTAGAATCTCAATTGCATCTGTGTATGTGATTCGTGCAAATTCAGATGTTGCAACGTTGGTCAGTCGATCGATCAGCCCTTTGTCTACAAATGAATTGAAGAAATTCATCTCTTCCGGTGCGTTTTCCATCACATAATTGATGACATATTTTAACATGTCTTCTGCAAGGTCCATGTCGTCCTCCAGATCTGCAAATGCCATCTCAGGCTCTAACATCCAGAACTCTGCCGCATGTCTTGTTGTGTTGGAGTTCTCTGCGCGGAATGTAGGTCCAAATGTATAAACATTTCCAAATGCCTGTGCGTATGTCTCTGCATTTAACTGTCCGCTTACGGTAAGGCTTGTCTCTTTTCCGAAGAAATCCTGTGTATAATCTACTGCACCATCTTCTGTCTTCGGTACATTTTCCATGTCCATCGTTGTTACGCGGAACATCTCTCCGGCTCCTTCACAATCACTTCCTGTAATGATCGGTGTATGTACATACACGAATCCTCTCTCCTGGAAAAATTTGTGAAGTGCGTATGCCGTCAGGGAACGAACACGGAATACTGCCTGGAATGTGTTTGTTCTCGGTCTTAAATGTGCGATAGTACGAAGGTACTCAAAGCTGTGACGCTTCTTCTGAAGCGGATAATCCGGCGCGGAAGCGCCTTCTACTGTTACAGTCTTCGCCTGAATCTCAAATGGCTGTTTTGCCTGTGGTGTTGCAACCAGTGTACCTGTTACAACAACAGCTGCTCCTACATTGAGTTTGGAAATCTCCTCAAAGTTCTCCATATCATCATGATATACGACCTGAAGTGGTGTAAAAAATGTTCCATCATTGATGACAATAAAGCCAAATGCTTTGGAGTCTCGGATACTTCTTACCCATCCCCCAACGGTAATTTCTTTATCCAGGTATGCTTCCTGGTTCTTGTATAATTCGCGAATTTCAATTAAATTCATACCAAATACTCCTTCTACTGTCTTAAAAATCCTTTCTTCTGACGCCATGCATAGGAAATGCACCTTCCTATTATACAAAGAAATGTGTCAGATGCCATATATCGTTTATTATAGCACAGAAGTTGTGATTACCCAACCCCTGACTCGTGCGATTATTTACAATTCACCGATTATTCACCGATTATCTCACAGATTATTTACAATATCTTATTTACAATATTTACGATACTTACGATTATTTACAATTTATGACTGATTTATGTCTCAATTAGTTATTCACTCCATGATGCGCTACGAAGCTATCACGATCCAGTGCTTTAAATGTATATCCCAGTGACTGATAATGTTCTACAATCTGTGGCAATGCCTCTACGGTCGTCTGTTTTCCATGGGAATCATGACAAAGTAAAATGATGTTGTTAGAATCAAAGCTCGTTGCCTGCGCCACCAGTTCTTCGGTCGTTCTAACAGACCCATCGCCGGAACTTCCATTCCAGTCATAATACTGATATCCACGGTTTTGTACTTCCTGCACAAGCGTGGACATGATTCCTGCTGTATATTTCTTTGATACAGTATTTGATGATCCACCCGGAAAACGGATAAAACATGGTACATAGCCGATCTCTTCCTGTACCATCTGCCCAATCTGATCCAGATCCTGAAAATACGCATCAACCGATGCATAAACCTTAGCATAATCATGTGAATATGTATGCATTCCAATTGTATGTCCCTTGTCATACGCAGCCTTTATCATATCTTTGTATTCCGGCATCTCACCTGTCACAAAAAATGTTGCCTTTACATTATATTTATCCAGAATATCCAGAACTGCCTGTGTATTATCTGATGGTCCGTCATCCAATGTCAGATACACGATTTTCTCATCGGACTGTTCTGTCGTTCCGACTGAAACTCCCGGTTGCACTGCAAAATTACTACGGTCAGGAACTGCCGCGTCTCTATCACCAGTCTCTTCTTCCGTACCCTCCGTCTCTTCTTCTATCTCATTTTCTTTCTGCGCAGCTTGGGGTGTCTGCTCTGTCTTTTTCGCCTTCTGATTATGAATCTTCGCAGCCTCTTTTACACTTTTATCCCTCTGAATAAAAATTGCCACTGCTGCCATGATCAGCAGTACAAGAATAATCATTTCTATTGCTACTATTTTATTTCTTTTACCACCCTTGTTTTTCTTTCCGTTATCATTTTTTCCGGTCTTTTCTTCTCTATCTGACATATATCCTCCTATTTTATTTCACAAATCTATTGTTTCAAACCTTTTTGACTCTAATATCATTATATGCGACATAGCCACTTCTATCAAGACTGACCATTTGTATCCCCCGGAAATTATACGTTCAAGAACGCCTTCGGAATTGACATCCTACGAAAAATGTATAAAATTGACTTCAGAACCAACTAGTTCTGTTATCTGTAAAAAATATTGGGATAAAAGCTCCCCCACTATAAAAATACGACAGGAGGCATCTTATGACATCAACCGCAACATACCCTACTATCTCCAATTGGCTTGACAACCACAGAGATGAACTTATTCAGAAATCATGCTATATCTTCGAACATCCGGAAACAGCTTACAAAGAAAAACTCTCTTCAAAATGTCTTGCGGATTACCTGGAAACACAGGGATTTCAAATAGAATGGAATACTGCTGGAATCGAGACTGCATTTACTGCGGCCTGGACCAATCCTGACATCGATATTACTAAAATCCAGCCAGCCGGGAAAAACGTTTCATCTTCTAACGAAGTTCCGATCATTGGTTTTCTCGCTGAATATGATGCTCTTCCGGAAATCGGACACGCATGCGGACACAATCTTCTTGGAACAGCAGTCTGCGCAGCTGCCTGTGCATTGAAAGCAGATTATGAATCCTCTGGTGAACCGATTGTAATTCGTGTTTACGGCTGCCCGGCGGAAGAGATCATGTCCGGAAAAATTATTATGGACGAACAGAATGTGTTCGATGACCTGTCCATCGCAGTGACCTGGCATCCATTCGACCGCAACCGTGTCAGCAATGACATCTGGCAGGCGCAGGACATTAAAAACTATACATTTCACGGAGTCAGCGCACATGCCTCCCGCTCACCGGAAAGCGGTCGCAGCGCCTTAGATGCTGCCGAGCTTATGAATATTGGCGTGAATTATCTCCGCGAACATGTAACAGATGACGTCCGCATGCATTATGCTTACATGGATAATGGTATTCCGGCAAATGTTGTACCTGACTTTGCAAAGACGAATTATTTTATCCGCTCTACCAAAAGAAGCCGCACGGAAGATGCAAGCAAACGCGTGGATGCATGTGCAAAAGGTGCAGCTATGATGACCGGAACAACTGTCGATATCGAATTAGTTGGAAGCTGCATGGAAATGAAAGTCAACCGTCCGCTAGTGGAAGTTTACTATGAAGCTATGACTCATATACCGACACCTGAATATACAGATGCAGAACTGGATTTTGCAAAAGACATTTCAGAAAAGGCCGGACTTATGAACAATGGAAAATATTTTGCAGGACTTTATCCGCTGGAGGACACGCCAGTTCCACTTTCCATTGGAACCGATGCCTCCCAGGTCAGCCATACCGTTCCCCTCATCACCATCAGCGCTGCTACTATGTGCCACGGCACCGCACTTCACCACTGGGCAGCCAGAGAACAGGCCGGCATGAGTATTGGGCATAAAGGTATGCTTTATGCAGCCAGATGTATGGCAGAAGGTACAAAATTGTTGCTTTCTAAACCAGAATATTTACAGGCTGTGTGGGATTATCATAATATTCCTCAAGACTAAATATGCACTTTCTGATAAGTATCTGACATTATAGAAATGATACTCAGGCAAAAGTGTAAAGAAATTGCAAAAAAATTCATATTTGTGTAAAAAAATTCATTGTAACCCTCCTCGAATAGTGCTAAAATGAAAACTGTTTTTTAGCACTTATGATTGAGGAGGATTTTAATTTACAATGGAAAAGAAAAAACGCTTTAAAATGCCACATGCGTATGTCATTATTTTCATAATGACAGTCATCACTGCAATTTTGGCTAACATTATTCCAGCCGGTACATTTGACCGTGTCGAAGACGCTTCCGGTAACTCTGTTGTTGTCGCAGACAGTTTTCATCATGTCGATAAAATCGGCTGCAGCATTTTTGATATGTTCAAATCTTTCCAGATTGGATTTGAAGACAGTGCACAGATTATTTTCTTTATCATCTTTGCATATGCATTTGTATATGTACTTTTAAAAAATGGTACATTTGACGCACTGGTTGGTTCTGTACTTCGTAAAGTTGGTAACCGTATCGAACTGATCATTCCGGTATGTATGATTTTATTCGGACTTCTCGGTTCCACCATGGGAATGTTTGAAGAGACTTACGGACTGATTCCTGTATTTATCTCCATCGCCATGGCACTCGGATACGATGCCATCGTCGGCGGCAGTGTCATTTACCTCGGTGTCGCAGTCGGATTTGCCGCTGCAACCATCAACCCATTTACTATTGGTATCGCCCAGGAAGTTGCAGGCGTGAAGATGTTCTCCGGTCTTGGTTACCGTATTCTTTGCTTTGTCGTATTCATGGGCATCAGTATCTGGTATGTATGGCGCTATGCACGTAGAATCCAGAAGGATCCGACAAAATCTTACCTTTACGGAGAAAAGATTGAGACGCTCGAATGTGCTTCCCGTGAGGAAATGATGGAGATCAAGATGACAACCACTCACAAACTAAGCTGTGTATTATTCGTATTTACAATTGGTATGCTTCTTTACGGAACGATCAAACTTGGCTGGTACATCGACGAAATTGCAACCCTGTTCATTATTATGACAATTGTATCCGGACTTGTATCCAGATTTACACCAAGTGAGATTGCAGATATTTTTATCGAAGCAAGTAAGGAAATGATGTATGGTGCACTTCTTGTTGGTATCAGCCGAAGCATCGCTGTTATCATGGAAAATGCACAGATCATTGATACCGTTGTATACTGGCTCGCTACCATGCTCCAGCATTTCCGCGGTATGGCAAGTGCAATGGGTATGTTATTTGCTCAGAACATTATCAACTTCTTTATCCCAAGTGGTGCCGGACAGGCTCTGATCACCATGCCGATCCTTGCCCCAGTCGGAGAAATGGTTGGTGTCAGCCGTCAGGTCAGCGTCCTGGCTTACCAGTTTGGTGATGGATTCTCTAACATTTTCTGGCCAACAAGCGTATTTATGATGTGCGGAATCATGAGACTGCCAATTAACAAATGGTATAGATTCGTAACACCACTGTTCCTGATCATTTTCGCTGCTTCAATCGTATTACTCGGAGCTGCGGTAGTGATAGGATATTAGTTACCGTTAATAGCATAGAGTGAAATAATCTTTCCCAGGCACGCTCTCGCTACCTTCCGCTGGCAGCGGTACATAAGGCGCTAAAGAACACCGCCTAAGTACCGGCCGCGTCAGAGTACCTGTTTCAAGATTATTTCACTCTTTTATATTGCAGTAAACCGGAAGTATGAGTGTGAGTGTGGCTGTGCAAAGCTTTCTTTTTAGGGCTTTTGTAAGTCCTGATGAAGAAATGTAAATATAGAATATTTTTGTAAAGGAGATTTATATATAATGAATAAAGAAGAACTTTTTCTTGCAGAGGATAATCTTGCTGCTGAGATTGAAGAAATCAGTGAGTTTGTGTTTAATCATGCGGAGCTTGGCAGTGAGGAATTTAAGTCCTGCAAGTATCTTGTTGAGAAATTAAAAGAGCATGGATTTACGGTAACTTGTCCGTATCTGGATCTTGATACTGCTTTTCGTGCAGAACTTTACTGTGGTGAGGGTCCGAAAGTTGCTGTGCTTCCGGAGTATGATGCGCTTCCGGGATATGGTCCGAACAAGGACGAGGTGGCCCACGCGTGCGGACATAACTGGATAGCCGCTTCCACACTCGGTGCTGCCCTGACTCTGGCAAAATTCAAAGATCAGATCAACGGAACGATTGTTGTCATCGGTGCCCCTGCCGAAGAGACAACCGGTGGTAAATGTGATATTGCCAACCGTGGCGGTTATGATGATATCGACGCTGCACTTCAGTTCCACTTAGGCGCTGAAAACAACATGAATATTATGACTCTGGCTATGGATTCTATTGAATTCCGCTTCCAGGGTACCGCCTCCCATGCAGCCGCTTATCCTGAAAAAGGTGTCAATGCTCTGGACGCTGTAAACCTGATGTTTGCAGGAATCAATGCAATGCGCCAGCAGACAAGAAATGACGCCCGTGTAGCAGGGATCATAACTTCCGGTGGTGCTGCATGTAATATTATTCCTGATTACGCAGCATGCCAATTCTACATTCGTGCAAAAGATCGCGCTTACTTGGAGAAACTGACTCAGAAAGTCATTAATTGTGCAAAAGGCGCAGAACTTATGACTGGTGCAAAACTGGAATACTTCAACTTCGAGAATTCTTATGATGACCTTGTATATCATGATGGACTTCGCGCCCTGATGCGTAAGAACTTAAATAATCTGGGGGTTACAGATTTCGTAGACAGTGATGAAGAAGCAAGTGGATCCAGTGACATTGGAAATGTATCTCATGTATGCCCGACCGTATACTGCGAGTTAGATACCGGTGCAAGACCGAAAGTATTTGCACATCACGAGACATTTCTGAAATATGTACATGGAAAAATGGCACGCCATACACTTCATACCGCCACAAAAGCATTGGCAGCTACCGCGCTGGACGTATTCGAAAATCCGGACATTGTAAAGTAATGAAAGAATCGACAAAAAATCCTGTAGATATTGTATATCATATACATCTCTGCAGGATTTTTATATTTCTTATGTTTCTTTTTTTCTATATCCTTAAAACTCTTCCACCGGCTTCTTATGTATCTTCATATGCAGCTTTCTTACTCCGCTGACAAGCTTTGTCAGATACCGGAACAATGGCTCAGTCGCAATAGAAAATACCACGAACAGCATAATGCATTTTGTGGACATTCCGGTAATCGCGAACAGCTTCGGCAGGAAAATGGAACAGCCTAAAAGTCCAATAACTGAACCTCCCCATACACAGCCACGCAGCCAGTTGAATGGCTCACAGATTTTGAACAGAATCATAAATCCTACAATGGCAAGGAGCATCGTTCCTGCTGTGGAAATGTCCGTCTCTCCCAGTCCAAATGTCTGCCCAAAGACTGCCATGGCAGCTACCGCCAGTACGTCAGTCAGGCCGGCCGGCAGAGCTTTTAACACCACATTTGTCAGGAAATGTCCTTTGATCACATCTTTATTCGGCTGGAATGCCAGAAAGAATCCCGGAATTCCAATGGTGAACATGCTGATCAGTGAAATCTGTGACGGCCGTAATGGATAGCTCATCATAAATACAACCGAGAACAGGGACAACAGGAATGAGAAAATGTTCTTTACCAGGAACAGGCTGGCTGATCGCTGGATATTGTTGACCACTCGCCTTCCTTCTAATACAACTGACGGCATACATGCAAAGTTGGACTCCAACAACACAACCTGCGCCGCCTGGCATGCCGCATCACTTCCCGATGCCATAGCCACACTGCAGTCCGCATCCTTAAGTGCCAGCACATCGTTAACTCCGTCACCGGTCATGGCAACAGTCTTTCCCTGATCTTTCAATGCTTGAACAAACTGACGCTTCTGCCCCGGTGTCACACGCCCAAATACCGTATATTTTGCAATCGCATTTGCAATATCCTCATCTGTCTGAAGCGTCGTCGCATCAACATATTCCTCTGCATTTACAATACCGGCTTCTTTCGCGACCTCTGATACAGTCAGCGGATTATCACCGGAAATAACTTTGACTTCCACGCCCTGCTCTGCAAAGTATGCAAATGTCTCCGGTGCTTCTTTACGGATTGGATTTGCCAGAAGGACATATGCCATCGGCAGAACCTTTCCTGTCAATTTTCCGCCATCTAATGCTGCATCATAAGAGCCAAATACAAGTACACGATACCCTTTTCTTGCATACTCGCTGATATCCGGTTTGTAAGTATCATAATCCTCGCGGAGCACGAACTCCGGAGCTCCGATTACATAAGACTTCTCCCCGAACATGACTCCACTGTATTTTGTCACAGAAGTAAATGGAACAACCTTAGAGGCAGACTGTTCCGTCTTCTTTTTAAAATAATCCTTCAACGCCTCCATGGTGCTGTTATCGCTGCTCATGGCTCCCACAAAATCAGACAGAAGACCATTTAACTCCGGCATCTTCTCTGCATCATATTCTTTTGTCGGGATCATGTCTTTGACACTCATAGAATTCTCAGTGATCGTTCCTGTCTTATCCACACAAAGCACATTGACGCGAGCCAGCGTCTCAATACTCTTCATATCGTGAAGCAGAACTTTCTTATGAGCCAGTCTCATAGAACTGACAGCCAACGCCACACTTGCCAGCAGATATAATCCTTCCGGAATCATACCAAGAACTGCTGCCACCATGGAAACAATACTGTTTCGGAAGCTCTGATCATTAAAGAAAAATCCTTGTACAAACAACGTAATACCAATCGGAATCAACGCAATACCGACAAATTTTACCAACTTATCCAGTGAGCGGATCATTTCCGACTGCTCGCCTTTCTTCATAGCCTTCGCTTCCAATGTCAGCTTGGAAATGTAAGAATCCACTCCGACTTTATCAAGACGGGCATGGCACTCTCCCGCTACCACAAAACTTCCGGACATAAGCTCCGCTCCCGGAGCTTTCGTAATCTCATCAGATTCACCAGTCAACAGTGATTCATTGACTCGCACTTCGCCGGATACTACAATTGCATCGGCACAGATCTGATTTCCCGCTTTGAATATTACAATATCATCCAGTACCAGTTCTTCTGAATCCACTAACGACTTTTTCCCGTCACGCACAACACTGGCATGCAGTGCATTTAACATGTTCAGCTTTTCCAATACATTTTTCGCACGAATCTCCTGCACGATACCAATTAATGTATTAAAAATAATGACTGGAAGAAATGTCAGATCACGAAATGAACCGACAAGACATAACAAAATTGCCAATACAAGAAAAATTAAGTTAAAGTAAGTACAGACATTTTCCCGGATAATTTCTTTCGTGGTCTGTGCCGGTGGTGCGACTGACACATTGCGCCAACCATCATCACGGTGCTGCTCCACCTGAGCCGCCGAAAGTCCCGCTTCGGGATCCGGATTATATCTCGGTGTCTCCCGGCGCTCTATCTCATAATCCTGCGGTTCTTCCAGAACCTCATGCTTTTTACGCAATGCCATAAATATTCCTCCTGTGTATCTGAAGCTTCAAGATATCTGCCCGTCATTTTCTGGCAAATCTTAGAATCTATCATACAATATGAAAATTTTTCCTTTATGGTATTTATTATACATCGAAACCCTTTCCCAGACTATGAATTCTTTGTTAAAAAATTCTAAGAATTCCTTAAGAAAAGGGCACCCCTGATTACAGTTAGGGACACCCTTAATCGCTGATGGGGACGTAGTATTTTGGCATTTTACTACGTCCCCAATTAAATTATTGTCTTCGTTTTATTACTTTTAACCTTGTGAATTCTTCTCTTTCTTTTTCTTCCAGCGCGTTGTTGATGTTGTAGACCAGATTCGTGTACATCGGTATGGTGATGTTCTTCAGAGCATTGGCACGTTTCTGTGTCTTTTTGATGTTCGTTGCCAGACGATATGCTGAGTTCTCGACTTCAGCCAACTTGATGGTCAGATTCTTTACCTTTCGGAATGCCTCCCTGGCGATATCCAGCGATTCTCCTGTATCTCCGAGTGAGTAGGTCAGGTCATTCTGCTTTTCATCATATTTGATATGTGGAATCTCTGTTCCCATAATACTTCTGGTCTGTATACGAATGGAATCTTCAATTGGTACAGTAAATGCGAATTCCTGTACCCTGCTGATTCCTATCTCAATATTAGCGCGCTGCAGGCACGCATATGCCTGGGTAAATGTGGAATCTATCTCTTCCTGGATGCCTTTTGCCTCATCGATAAGTCCCATCAGTTCTTTAAGAAGTATATTTCGTTTTTTGTCCATCAGTTCATAGCCCTGATTGGCAAGTGCCAGCGAGTTTTTGGCAAGCATCAGATTTCCCTTGGTCGGAAACTCTCTTGGATCCATAGACTCCCTCCTTTCCCATTTTTGCAATATAGCAATTATAATGCAAGAATTCTGGCATATTTTCCAGATTCCTGCACTTCTAAATCATTTTTACGCTTCATTCTTCTTCGGATAATAGAAATCAATGAGTTTTGTATCGATTCGATCCAGTTCTTCTCTTGGAAGCAGTGCTAACAGTTCCCAGCCAAGATCCAGCGTCTCTTGAATGGTACGGTTCTCTGTTGTTCCTTGACCAATATAACGCTGTTCGAATTCGCGTCCGAACTCCAGATATTTCTTATCCAGTGGTGACAATTCATCTTCACCGATAACGGAGGCCAGGTTTCTTGCCTCTCCTACTTTTGCGTAGGAAGCAAATAACTGGTTCGCCAGCGCCTGGTGATCGTCTCGCGTATAGCCTTCTCCGATTCCGTCTTTCATCAGACGTGACAGTGACGGCAATACATTAATTGGCGGATAAACTGACTGCCCATAAAGATTGCGGTCCAGTACGATCTGACCTTCCGTAATATATCCGGTCAGGTCAGGAATCGGGTGCGTGATGTCGTCATTCGGCATGGTCAGGATCGGAAGCTGTGTCACCGATCCATTTGCCCCTTCCACAATTCCGGCACGCTCATAAATTGTTGCCAGTTCACTGTAAAGATAACCTGGATATCCTTTTCGTGACGGAATTTCTCCTCTTGAAGAGGATACCTCACGAAGTGCCTCTGCAAAAGAAGTCATGTCTGTCAGGATTACAAGAATATGCATGTTACACTCAAACGCCAGATATTCTGCCACAGTCAGTGCTACCTTTGGTGTGATCAGACGCTCTACGACAGGGTCATTTGCCAGGTTCAGGAACATACACACATGGTCGGATACTCCGTTCTCATCAAATGTCTTGCGGAAGAAATCTGCCACGTCATGCTTAACTCCCATAGCTCCAAACACAATTGCGAAATCTTCATCAGAATCACCGCCCAGAGATGCCTGTTTTACAATCTGCGCTGCTAACTGGTCATGTGGAAGTCCGTTTCCTGAGAAAATTGGAAGCTTTTGTCCACGAATCAGTGTTGTCAGACCATCAATGGCTGAAATTCCTGTCTGGATATAGTTTCTTGGATACTCACGTCTGACCGGATTAAGCGGAAGTCCGTTGACATCACGTTTATCCTCGGAAATGAGTGGTCCCATATCATCGATCGGCTGTCCGATTCCGTTAAAGGTTCTTCCAAGCATTTCCGGTGATACAGTAACCTCCATCGGACGTCCCATCAATCTCGTATGTGTATTGTCCAGGGACATATTCTCGGTTCCTTCAAATACCTGAATGATTGCTTTGTCCTCATTCAGTTCCACAATACGTCCCATTTTCTTTGTTTTATGATCGACTACAAATTCCACGATTTCATCATAGAATGCGTCCTGAACTCCTTCCAGCACAACCAGAGGGCCTTCAACGCTGCTTAGTCCCAGATATTCTATTGCCATGATCTTGACCTCCTTCTATGCATTTTTCTCAATCACTGTATCGTAGAAACGGTCGATATCTACTTTGTACATATCTAATAATTGTAACTCGTCATTTGGCACATCGTATTTGATAGCGATAACTTTCTCAAAGATACCCTCTGCCTTCAAAACAGACATCGGCATACCTCTTGCCACCAGTTCTCTGCATTTCTTATAGAGATACAGAATAATATCCATCATACCGAACTGCTTCTTTAGAGATACACACGTATCGTCTTTGTGAAATGCGTTCTGCTGCAGAAATCCAAGGCGAATCACGCGGGCAATCTCCAATGTCAGCTTCTGATCATCCGGAAGTACATCACTACCGATCAGTTTTACAATCTCCATGAGGCTGTTCTCCTGGTTCAGAATATTCATCAGACGGTTCCGATAGTCCACAAACTTTGGAGATACATTATCAGCATACCATGCACTTAAATCCGGTAAGTACTCGCTATAACTGGTCAGCCAGTGGATCGCCGGGTAATGTCTTGCATATGCCAGAGACTTATCCAGTCCCCAAAAGCAACGGATAAATCGCTTCGTATTCTGTGTGACCGGCTCGGAGAAGTCTCCTCCCTGCGGAGATACTGCTCCAATGATTGTAACAGAACCTACAGCTCCATTTAATGTCTGCATCATACCGGCACGCTCATAGAATGCAGAAAGTCTGGATGCCAGATAAGCCGGGAATCCTTCCTCTGCCGGCATCTCTTCCAGACGTCCGGACAGCTCACGAAGAGCCTCTGCCCAACGGGATGTAGAATCCGCCATAATTGCGACATCATATCCCATGTCACGATAATACTCAGCCAGTGTAAGTCCTGTGTAAATAGATGCCTCACGGGCAGCTACCGGCATGTTGGATGTGTTGGCAATCAGAGTCGTTCTGTCCATCAGCAGATTCCCCGTTCTTGGATCCACCAGTTCTGAGAACTCCTCCAGAACCTGTGTCATCTCATTTCCGCGCTCTCCGCATCCGATATATACAATAATGTCCGCATCGGACCATTTTGCGATCTGATGCTGGCTCATCGTCTTTCCTGTTCCGAATCCTCCCGGAATTGCGGCTGTTCCGCCTTTCGCCAGCGGGAACATAGTATCCATGACACGCTGTCCCGTCACAAGCGGAACTCTTGCAGAATAACGGTGATGCACCGGCCTTGGCACACGGATCGGCCATTTCTGCATCATGGAGAGTTCTTTTCTCTCCCCTTCTGTTGTCTCGATCACAACAAGTGTATCATTGATATGATACTGTCCGTCAGGTACGACACTGACCACGATTCCTTCCACATCCGGCGGAACCATACATTTGTGCACGATCGCATGCGTCTCCGGAACTTCTGCAATGATTGCCCCGCCCTGGAGTGCGTCACCTTCTGCAACCGTCATGTGTGTATCCCACAATTTATCAAGATCCAGAGAATCTACACTGACACCCCTTGTAATAAATGCGCCATTACTTGCCTGCGCAATCTTTTCCAGCGGACGTTCAATTCCGTCGAAAATATTATTGATAATTCCAGGTGCGAGGATAACAGATACTGCATCTCCGGTACCCTCCACAATCTCTCCCGGCTTCAGACCGGAAGTCTCCTCATAGACCTGAATCGTTGTCCTGTCCTTGTCCAGCGAAATAACCTCTCCTACCAGACGTTCTTCTCCTACATAGACCATCTCGGACATCTTAAATCCGGTCCTGCCTTTCAGATAAATGACAGGGCCGTTAATTCCATATATTTTTCCAGTATGTTTAGCGTCCACTGCCCATACCTCCTCCAAATGCGAACTTCTGATATTCTCTCTCCAGCGCGCCCTTAAATGCATAATCTACCAGAATATTTCTCTCTGGAATGACTGCACGGATTCCACCGATAAAGTCTTCTTTGCTGATACTCAGTGTAAATCCTGTCTTCTCCTCCAGATACGCTTTCTTATCTGCGTCTGTCGGATTAACATAAATCGTCATCTCGCCGCGGTCAGAATATGCTACCGCTTTTTCAATATATTTTACCAGAAGATCCTGATATTTTTCCGTCTTCATATATGCAGACAGTTTTTCTTCGACTTCTTTAAAAAGCTGCTTTTTCAAACGCTTCTGGGCAGCTCCAAGCTCTCGCTTAAGTTCCAGCGCAGCCTTTGAATTCGCCATACCAAGCTGCTGCTTCACGCTGGTCTTTTCAGCCTTAATCCTTGTGTCTGCCTGTATCAGTGCCTCTGCTTTATGTTGCTCAAAGACATGGGTAAGCGCCTTCTTATGCTGTTCCACAATCGCATTCCCTTTGCTTCTTGCCTCCTGCATTGCAGATTCCTGCAGTCTTGTTATCTTCTCATCTACTGTCACACAATCACCTGCTTCCTATAGTTTTAATCCTATAGCCTCATTCACATACGATGTGATAAAGTCTTTTTTACGTCCGGTTCCGTGTCTGTCCGGAATCTCGATCAAAAGCGGCATGGTCCGCTGTAACTTAATCTCGTTGATAAGATCCGGGAACTCCCGTCCGAACCGCTCAGTCAGCAGAATGACACCAACTTCTTTGTCATTCATGGCATTTTCTAATTCTTCACGCAGTTCGTTTCTTTCATGTACAACGACTCCATCTACGCCCGCCAGTCTCAGTCCCGTCAGAGTATCGACATTATCACTGATCAGATACATTTTCATCTTATAATTTACCGAGGATCATGAAGGAGATGATCAGTCCATACAGACACACACCTTCTGCCAGTCCTACGAAGATCAGTGACTTACCAAGTGCGCTGGAGTCCTCGCTGATTGCTCCAAGAGCGGCACTTGCTGCACTTGCTACGGCAATACCGCCACCGACACAGGAAAGACCGGTTGACAGTGCGGCTGCGATATAACCAAATCCGGTTGCATTTGAAGCGGCTGCTGTTGTCTCTGCAGCGTATACCGGATCTCCGGAAAATAACATGATCGCTGCGATGGCAAATGCTCCAAAATAAAAGACAACATTTGCTCCAAGTGCACGTTTGTAACGTTTCTTACTTCTCTCTCCCTTAAGGAAATATCCAAATGGTACGATAATTCCAAGTACCAGTGCTGCCACCAGTAATAATTTTACAGTTAATGTCATGACTTCTTCCTCCTACTCGCTCTGTTTATGAAATGGTTTGAATTCTCTTCCTGTTCCTTTATAAAAACGGCTGAACATCTCGTAATATTCCAGACGCAGGACCTGGATACCAACTACCAGTCCTTCCAGTCCACAGACTATGATATTACCGATGACAAATATGATCCAGTTCGTGCTTCCCGCACTCGCTCCGGAGAGCATCAGTACAACTTCCATCATTGCCGCATGGCTCACTGCAAATGCTCCGATACGCACATAAGAAATGGTATTGGAAAAGTAGCTTAACATGGTCTCGAACAATTCAAAAAATGCCTGTACAAAGAACATGACCTTGCCGCCTTCCATTTTCTTATGACGTTTCTCTACCAGATTTCCAAGTGGTTCTTTAAATACAAAGAGGAGCACCGGAATTCCAAGGAAAATCACAAGCATTACATTTCCCGGAGTCTTGTGTCCGGTCATATAAAGTACTACTGTCAGTACCAGGAATCCGTAAAATACAAGTCCTGCCACACCATTGGTGGAGAATAACATATTTTCCTTATCGTGGGCTTTCGCCGAATTGATAATATTGAAGATCATCACCAGAATATTCAGTGCCATACCAAATGCAATGGCAACGACGAATACGGTGTTAAGCTGCCCGATAAACGGCAGATTCGTCATTGCCGATACAGGCCTTAACCAGCGGGCTTCAATAATATCTTCAAATCCAAATACGCTTCCGAACATAAATCCGAAGAACATGGAAAAAATACCTGCAATGGAAATAATTCCTGCCAGATTGATCTTCTTTGTCAGATACAGGATTCCGCCAATTGCAAAGAGGCAGAAGCCCTGGCCAAGATCTCCGAACATGGCTCCGAATATAAATGTATAGGTCAGTGCCACGAACATGGTCGGGTCCATCTCATCGTGAGCCGGAAGTCCGTACATCTTGATAAACATTTCAAATGGTTTAAATACCTTCGGGTTCTCAAGCTTTGTCGGGGGATCACCAAAATACTGGTCACGCTCATCTTCGACCATGATACTGATCTTATCGTCATCCTGGGTCTCAGCAAGAAGCGCATCTACATCCTTTTCACTCATCCAGCCACATAAGATATAGAACTCATCCCTCTCATCCTCACTGGCCACTCTCGCTGCAAGTTTACGGATATCAAAGTTGTCCGCAAGCTCCTGCAGTCTCTTTCTCACTCCCAGAATCTTGGCTGCATTACGTTTCATAAGTGCTGTAATCTTATCCTCATCTGCGTCAATATCTTTTTGCACTGCTTCAATATCCTGATCCAGCTTCTCACACGCTTCTTTAGGAGTTCCGATGTAAGCATCTGTCACGTCAATTCTCTCAAAATGCAGTGCCCGGAATGTGTTATCCGCTTTCGCAATATCAGCATTTGCCGCTATGTAACAGCCATAGACAAAACCTTTGTCTTTTCCAGCCTCCAGAAATATGGCATTCAGACTGTCGGCCAGATATTTTTCAAGACGTCTGTAATAATCAAGCGAAATGCGTCCGAACCGTACCTGCATGTACTGATACTGCAATGCTTTATGAACATCCACTTTCAACGCAGAAAATGGTTTCAGGACATTTTCCTTTCCAAGCAATTCTTCCTTCTTGAGCTTCAGCCTTTCTCTGTCTTCCACAAGTCCCAGATAATCATGATTCAGATCCCGGATCAGCGCCAGCATATCATCCTTTGATCCTGACAGATCTGCCCGAATTTCCCTGTCCTCCGGCAGAAGCTGTGCGAACTGCTCTGCCTTTGCAAGCGGATCTCTGTACGGGTTCACTTCCACGAACGGCATGATATTTTCCGTCGTCTTAAGTTCTGTCACCGCATTTTCAATCTGCATCTCATATTTTGACAGATATTTCTCGCATACCCGGTCGATGTCATCTCTCGGACCGCTGATATTTAAGAATCTCATTTTTACAATCACTTGCTCTCACCTCCCAAGTATGTCAATATCTCCTGTCTGGTCAGTCCATAACGGATACACTCTAACGCTGTCGTCAGCTTGTCGATTTCCTGCTCCTTCAAGAATAAAAATGCGTGCATCGTTGCATCGGAATAAGGATCCTTCTGCCTGTCAGATATATAGAGATCCCGTAAAATATCTTTGATACTCTTTTCTATGGACTGCCCCTCTTTCATGTGGACATGTGTTCCATAGTAAGTATTCTCAATCTGCTTTTTCATCTCTTCCACATTCGGTGCTTCCACGATTGCCTTAAATTCTTCCGTACTTAAATGAAAATGATATGGAAGCGTCAGTGCATAAATTTCTGCCGGAAGCATACGATAATACTGCTTCGCACGGTACACCCATTGAATGTTCATGAGATCCATCTTGATTCCCACATCTCTTGAAAAACGCTCTCTGGATTTTCCGGAGAATACCTTTCTTCCCCGCCTCCAGTAATTAGTAAAATAGTAAAGCTCCAGTGCCTGATCGTAGTCAAATAATGTCGCTGCCCCGGAATCCCGAATTGGTTTTAATGCTTCATAATACTCACTGCCCCGTAAGTTATCCACAAGTTCGTCGATATTTGTGGAAGTTATCAACTTATTAATAGAAAGTTTTGAGTATTTATCAAAAAATTCCTTCTTATAATCCAGGTCATAAGGCTTGTCATAATGGTTAAATACGATTCTCAGACAATAGTTGATCACACTGACTTCATACTTCTTCCAGTAAATCTTCAGAAATTTCTTCTGGTCGATTCCCGCAAACCGGAAGATTCTTGTGTAATCATTATACAGAGACTGATACAACATCTTCTCAATATCACCTCGATGAAGATGCGCCAGTTCCAACTGATCCATATAGACTGCGTAGGCCGGTTTCGTCTTCAGAAATTCCACCACCTGCACAACATCCGTAAAACCGGAAATAGTCTCATAGTCAGCCTGTGTAAGAAGCTTTGCCTGCATTGCGCGGATCTTCGTCGTAAGTCCGCTGTATGCCATCACATTGCCCATTGTTCTCTTCCTCGCTATATTTCTTTTTGAAATGTCTGAAATTCTGATACCTGTGGTTTACTCCTCGCTTCACGCTCCCACTGGCATCTTATATTACACTTCTATTATATGACGCAAAATACCTTCTGCATAAACTGCATGAGCCGTCTCATATTCCTTTTCCAATGTCTGAACTGCCTCGTGATTCTTCTCACGCTGACTCTTCAGGAGTTCATCGACCTGCCGCTTTCCATCTTCCCGGATTCTGGTAAGTTCTGCCTGTGTCTTCTCATCCAGTTCTTTATCAAACTGATCTCTCTGCGCCTGAATCTCCTGCTCAACCTGACTCTTATCTTCTTCTGCCTTCGCCACAATACTGCGCGCAGTGTTCTCAATATCATCCAGTCTTTCAATCACAGATTTCATAAGCCGCCCCCTTCTTGTTATCTGTCTGACCAAAGCCACATATCATCACAGAACTCTCTAAAAAACTCGCACTTTTTAATGATTTCTCCAAAAAATATACTGAAATTCTAACAGTTTTCTATAATATGAAATATTTTGGAAAATAGCTCTAAATCAGAACGTTTATATTTAACTATAGTCTCTAAATTGCACAATTGTCAAGTAAGTTGTGCCGATTTTTGTGTAATTTTTATACATTTCCACCAGAGTGTATGGATATTTCATTAGTAAAAATCACAAGACTATTTTTATATATACTAAGCGGTTCGATCCATGTTGTATAACCGCAAGATACTCACCTTCTGCTCTTCCTGTGTATACAATGTCTCCGAAATATGTTTTTTCACAACTTCAATATTTTTGATAATAATCTCTTCACATTTCAGCTCAATAACCCCCTCTTCTTTCAGCTGTACCAGTGCACGCTTTGCCTGAATTGCAGATATATTAACTGTGCTCGCCAATTCTTCCTGTCCCAAAATTATTTACACAATTTTCTCACTTCTTCCACTGTCTTCTGTGCAATTGACGCAATCTGCTCTTCCGAAACCCCTGCCTTCCACATGGAACGAATCATTTCACTCTTACCTTCTTCTCTTCCAATCCGCGTCGCATAATGGAGCTGTGCATACTTATCCCGCTTATACTTCAATCTCGTCTCATACTCCAGACGCTTCTTCTCGTCCGCACTGAGTCTGTCCAGTTCTTCATACGCTTCTCCAAAATACTCGTCCTGCTTTGCCATCTCTTTTAACTCCTTCCGGCTCTTTGCATTAAGAAAACGCATCCACCTTATGATCCCTTCTTCATTCTGATCTTCCGGTGGTAATTTCCCCAATTCCAACACATGAATCTCCATGACATCTGTATAAATTTCTCCCGTTTTTGTATCACAAAATGTAATCTTCCGATAGCACCTGTTATCCTCCGGGAAATGTACAAAATCCAGAATACTGACATGGATGCATTTCTGAATTTTGTCATAATCATCGCCTTTATGAATCTGATCTGTGACCATCTTGCTCAGATAAAACACAATCCGTTTTTTCCAGAAATCGAACTCTGCCACCTGCATCTCAAAGTCTATCTGCGTGCCATCATGCATTTCAACCCGCACATCCAGAATTCCATACTTATCATCTTCATACTCTTTTCTGAGTACGGTCGGCAATAATCTGGTCTCCTTGAAATCAATCATATCTTGCGATTATCTTCATCTCCTTTAACAACTGCTCCTGATAATCAGAATCCTCAACGGCTCGTTTTAAATCATCTATTCTGCCAAGTTCTATCAGGCGTTTATTTAATTCATTAATCTGTTTTGCACCTTCTTCTCTGCCAATCCTTGTCACATAATGGAGCTGTGCATACTTATCCCGTTTATACTTCAATCTCGTCTCATACTCCAAACGCTTCTTCTCATCTGCGCTAAGTCTTTCCAGTTCTTCATAAGCTTCTCCAAAATATTCGTCCTGCTTTGCCATCTCTTTTAACTCCTTCCGGCTCTTTGCATTAAGGAATCGCATCCACCTTATAATTCCTTCTTCATTCTGATCTTCCGTTGGTAACTTCCCCAATTCCAACACATGAATCCCCATGATATCTGTATAAATCTCTCCCGTTTTTGTATCGCAAAATGTAATCTTCCGATAGCACCTGTTATCCTCCGGGAAATGTACAAAATCCAGAATACTGACATGAATGCATTTCTGAATTTTGTCATAATCATCACCTTTACGAATCTGATCTGTGACCATCTTGCTTAAATAAAACACAATCCGTTTTTTCCAAAAATCAAATTCTGCCACCTGCATCTCAAAGTCTATCTGCGTGCCATCATGCATTTCAACTCGAACATCCAAAATTCCATATTTATCGTCTTCGTACTCTTTTCTGAGTATGGTCGGCAACAGTCTGGTCTCCTTGATTTCTTCTGGTCTTACTCCCAACAATGCTGCAATAATTCCTTTTCGCACCTTTTCATTTCTCATCAGTTCTTTGAAACAAAAATCTACGGTCGGAAGCATGATAAACTCGTCATCCGTGCGGTTCTCTTGTACTTTAATTCCTGTTCTTTTTGACATATACTCTCCTCTCCGACAACTGTCTACAGTCTGAGAAAAGATTATCTATAGATATTTTATCATATATTAATAGTATATTCCAGTTGGAAATGCTAATCTTCAAATAACATCCTGTGCCGCACCAGATTCCCTTCCCAGCCTATATTCACTTGTCACACGTTCATCACTTTGGAATAACACCCGATACTCTGAGCCTCCGAAATGAATGAAATTAAATAGATACCTTTTGCAGATAACAAGAAGTGCCATCTGAGTGGATTTAGAATATCATAAATATGAATCAAATACAATAGTTAATTTAAAGAAGCTCTACGGCTCCTGACCTGATTTATATACTCTCTCGTATTCCAGCACTCTATGCCGACCAGACACTTTCTCCTACCAATCCACCGCTCTCCTTTCGCCTTCCAATAACTTCGCACATAATAAAATCCAGCTGCTGATGTCACGATAATTGATTTTATTTTCCAGATTTTCTTACGCCTAACTTAGTCTGTATAGTGCACTGTCTGAGCCGATTTATCGGCGAGTTTGCACTGTCAGACTAAAATAGGTGGCGTATGAAAATCAGAAAACAAATCATATCTTGACATTAGTAGCTGGATTAATTATGTTATGTTAAGTTATTTCATTTACTGAGTTCTCAGCTCTGCTCCCATCTTCTTCTGCAGCTTCTTCATAACCTGATTTGCTACATTTTCAATCTCCTGGGAAGTCAGTGTCTTCTCATTAGATCCGATGGTCAGTCTGATTGTCACAGATTTCTTGCCCTGTGGGATCTGTTTTCCACGGTACTCATCTACGAAATCTGCTTTCTTAAGGAACTCGCTGGCTTTCTTCTTGCCGAGAATTGCCTCATGCATATCACTCCATACTGCATTGGAGTCAAAGAGCATGGAAATGTCATATTCGTTCTCCGGATATGCTGCAAGGTGAGTGAATTTATTGGTTCTGGAAATGAGTGGTTTCAGTTTCAGAACATCTAATTCAAAGAGCATTACGGACAGATTCTTGATTCCGCAGTCCATAGATGCCTTCTTAGCCAGAAGTCCCATATCACCAATCTTCTCATCTCCACGGTAAATGTTGAGCCATACTACATTGTCAGCCCATACTGGTTTCTCTTCTTTTCTGAACTCAAATGCTGCCTGATGTGTATAACGTGGCATATACTCCAGAACACCTTTTGCTTCCTGGAAGAGTTCTTTCACATCTTTCACACTGCTTGCAAATGCTCCGGCAATGTGGCGGCGCTGCTCTGGCAGTAACTCAGACTTGTCGTATGGTGAAGTATAGTTCGCATCATGGAATACCTGAGCTTCCTCAAAGATTGAGAAATCATTGAAGTAACGCTCATTCTTTGCAACTGCCTCGCAAATGTTCGGAAGCAGAGAAGCACGCAGATAACTGAGATCCGGTGCCGGTGGTGTTGAAAGACGAAGCATTCCTTCTGTCGTCTGCATAATTGCATTCAGATATACATCATTTACCCAAGGATATGTGTAGATTTCCTGCATTCCACAACGAATTGCAAGGAACTCTTTCATATTTCTTACAAGATCCTGATCTTTCTGATTGATTGCACTGTCAAATGTTGTTGTAAATGATGTTGGCTCGAAATTGTCGTATCCATACATTCTGGCAACTTCTTCCATTACATCATCTTTAATAGAAATGTCACCTGTAGAACGCCATGTCGGAGCGATAACGTGCATGTCCTCCCCATTGATCTGTACATCAAATCCAAGTTTCTCAAGCTTGCCTTGGATCTCATCATTTGTCAGATGCTTTCCAAGTCTCTTCTCAAGCCATACAAGATTTACATCAATCTCAGCTCTCTTGAGTTTCTTTACATATTTATCACAGTAACCTGTCACTTTCATTTCCGGATACAGCTCTTTGAAATACTGCATGGAAAGTGCAAGTGCCTGGTCGCATCTCTCAGGATCGATAGCTTTTTCATACCTTGAAGAAGCTTCTGTACGGTTATCATAACGAAGTGCAGTTCTTCTGATTCCTGCTGCTTCAAAGTTTGCGACCTCAAGAATGACACGCTCTGTCTTAGGCAGGATAGAATCCTTTGCTCCACCCATAACACCAGCCAGTGCAACAGGTCCCTCGGAATCTGTAATTACAAGGTCATCTGTACAAAGAGAAAGCTCTTTGTCGTTCAGAAGAAGTAACTTCTCATTTTCTGCTGCATGTCTTACAACGATGTGATCAGAAATGTTATCTGCGTCAAATGCATGTGTCGGGTTACCAGTTGCAAGCATGACGTAGTTTGTAATGTCAACCAATGCATTGATTGGACGCATACCAACCTTCCAGATTCTACTCTGCATCTGATATGGTGCCTCTTTTACATTTACACCAGACATTTCTACTCCGATATATCTTGGACATCTGTCTGGATCAGCAATCTCTACATTAAAATCAGACTGTACATCTGTCTCAAATGGCTTGATCTCAGCTAATGGCAGATTGTATAATGCTGCAATCTCGCGGGCGATACCATAGTGTCCCCACAGATCCGGTCTGTTTGTCATTGATTTGTTATCAATCTCAAGAAGAACATCGTTCAGGTCAAGGGCATCTGCCAGCGTTGTTCCTGCCGGTACATCAAATGCGGACAGGTCAAGAATCTCTGCTTCCTGAGATGCCGGGAAGAGATCTCCCAGTCCGATCTCGTCAGATGCACAGATCATTCCGTAGGAAGCCACGCCGCGAAGTTTAGACTTCTTGATCTCAACAGGCTCTCCCTCTCCATGCCAGCGGACAATTGCTCCCGGGCAGGATACGGCAACACGCATACCTTTTTCAAGATTGATACCACCGCAGACGATGTCTTTGATCTCACCGTCACCGATGTCTACTTTGCAGACACGAAGCTTATCTGCATTTCGATGTGGCTCGATATCCTCGATCACACCTACTACCATATGGTCAAAACGGTCTGCCAGGTACTCGACGTCCTCAACCTCAACAGTATCCATAGTCAGATCATATGCAAGCTGTTTCATATCCATATCTTCAGGGATATTTACAAAATCTTTAATCCATGATAATGATAATTTCATCTTTATTCTCCTCCGCTTATCTGAACTGTCTCAGGAATCTTAAATCGCCACTGTGGAACAATCTTACGTCATCCACGCCGTAACGCATCATGACCAGTCTGTCCAGACCGATATTTACATAGAAACCTGTGTACTCATCCGGATCCAGTCCTGCTGCACGAAGTACATTTGGATGTGGTGATCCACCCGGCATAACCTCGATCCAGCCCACATGTTTACATACGCTGCAGCCTTTTCCGCCGCACACCTGACACTCCATGTCGATCTCAAATCCTGGCTCTACAAATGGGAAGAAACCGGAACGCATTCTTACCGGAACGTCTCTTCCGAATACTTTACTTAAAATGCTCTGAATCATAACTTTTCCGTCTGTGAACTTGATATCCTTATCCACAATCAGAGCCTCATACTGGAAAAATGCTCTCTCATGATGTGAATCTGTTGTCTCGTTACGATATACACGTCCCGGATATACAAAACGATACGGCGGTTTATGTGTCTGCATGTAACGGACACTTCCTCCTGTCAAATGTGGTCTCAGGCAAAGCTTTTCATTTGTGCTTCCACTGTCATGACCCTCCAGCCAGTATGTGTCCATACTCTCTCTTGCCGGATGATTCGGAGGGAAGTTCAGTTTATCAAATGCATATAACTCACTTGTGATGTCATCCTCCTGGAAAATCTCAAATCCCATAGAACGGAATGCATCGTTCAGGTCATAGCACATCTGTGTGATTGGGTGAAGTCCTCCGTTCGGCGGCAGGATTCCCGGTACAGAACAGTCAAAGTCCGGTGAAACCTCAGATGCTTTCAGCTTCAGCTCTGTTCTCTTAGAGTTGATCAGCTCTGTCACCTGATTCTTAGCCTGGTTGAGCACCTTTCCCATCTCCGGGCGAAGCGCTGCGTCAAGCTTCGGCATCTCCTTCATTAACATACTTAACGCACCCTGTTTTCCAACATATGCATTCTTCACATTCTGCAGTTCATTTTCATTTGCTGCTTCAGAAATCTTAGTTTTCACTTCTGATAAAATACTGTTGATTTTATCTTTCATTCTAATTCCCCTTTCTACTACTCTTTAAGTTCAGTGTCTTTTTTATTGAAAATAAAAAAAGCACCGCCACTTGTGATTAACAAGGGACGATGTTACTCGCGGTACCACCCTATTTCAGAGTCCTTATGACTCTGCACTCTTTTATGTGTATTCGATCTGCTACACGAACATCCAACTTAGCGCATCTGCCAGGCAAATGCTTTTCATCGGAAGACTCCCATACTGAAATTTCCAAAAGGTTCGCGTGAAATGCTCTCAGCCGGTGACACTTCATCTCTGCTTCACTACATCTTCTGTACTTACATATGTTCATAGTCCAAAATCATGATAATTATTACATAATTTTACGGCTTTGTCAATGTGTGAGTTCAGCCCATCTCACACTGCAATTACCAGATAAGAAATCAGAAGTACTTATTACAGATACTTCTGATTTCACTTTACAAATTTAAATCAACTTATTTTTTTGCATTTGCTTTAAAATTCGTTCTAAAATTTCTTCTAGCTTAAGTTTTGAACAAGCAACATTAAATCTTCTATACTGACTGTATCCTGTGCCAAATTCTGAACCATGACTTAGAATCAATTTGCAATCATCTCTCCAAAACTTTTCCAATTGCATATGTAATTATATTATCTCTGATTCCGGTACTTGCTCTTCCGAATCTTATATTCCAGAGACATGTACTCGATGCGATTCCATATGATGCCTCCGCTCTCACTACGGAATTAGGATTTTTTCTGTCAAACCTGCCTGCTATTATTTACATTATGGTGCTTTATATTCTTGGAATCCTAAATATCTGGAAATCTTTTTCTTCCTATGAGGAAGGTGATTCCACTGCTCTTATAAACCGCATGCTCATACATAAGTACGGGCTTGTTGCGTTTTTCCTATACGACTTTATTATGCTGTTCACCCTATATTTTTTCGCAGGTGCAGCACTGACATTCATGACCGGAGGTCTGATTATACCACTTATGCTCCCAATCATGAGTGTTATGATATTTTTCACTGTCATCGGATTCTGGCTCACAATCCTTCCGGGCTCATTTTACGCCCTGCAGGTAATCCGCATGACTTATAAAGCCGGAAAAATCAGCCTCGGAACGGCCATCCTGCATGGTATCCTGCAGCTCTTCTTCCTGGCAGATGTCTTAAGCGCCATGTACCTTGCAGCCGTAAAATGGAAGCGCGCAAAGAAAAGCTCTATCGTAGTCGGAATTGTATATATTGTATGTGCAATTGGAACCGTTGTACTGGCAGTAGCAACCATTAAAGAATTTCAGGGGCTATAAGCTCCCTGGCCTGCTCCCCATTCTTTTCTTCTACAAAGACATCGACACCGTAAAGTCCAAATCCCGCCGTACTATACACGGAAACTCCGTCTCCCAATTCCTGAGAAAATACAGCGATTCCGCTCTCTTTTGACATTTCCGCATTTTTTATTTTGCAGTTTTACCACGTTTCCGCATTTTTTATATGACTATTTTACCATGTTTCCGCACTTTTTACATTTATGCTTCCACTTAGAAAGCTATTACACAAATTAAAACTCTCAGAAGTTATAATTACCTCTGAGAGTTTTGATTTTCTCATGCATGAAATTCATGTATTTTTCTCCAATTCTTTCACTGTATTTAACGCATTAAAATCTATAGACCCTGGCGGAAGTAAATTACTATCTATTAATCCCTGATATAATCTGCTTCGCTTTGGAAAATTCTTTGTATTCGTCTTCTGAGGTTCTGCATCATAAACAATGTCGTCCTCTTCCAGCGCATAGATATCTATTTTACCACATCCACACAAAAAAAGTACAGTCCACTGTTTCTCAGATGATTGATGTAATTTCCAGTATTTTGCGAGCATCATTAAATCTGGAAGTGCGCTGTCTGAGCCGTTCCTCAGGCGAGTTTGCACGTACAGATTTTAATAGATAGCGCAGCAAAATCTGCGAAATTCATCATGTCTGAAAACAGTAAACTGTACTTCTTTTTATTGTATCTACATGATACCCACGGATTGCTCCGTGCTTTGCACTCCCACAATCCTACCCAATATTCGAATATCGTGTGGCTTGCGCCCCACTTTTATTCTCATATTGGGGCGGGTCACTAAGTCATATAAGCATTTATGTGCAAGCACAACATGCTTATTGACTTTTGACCCTGGCATCATTATATCCTCGTATTCTTCTCCCTCGACACCTTCAACCGGTTCATGGCTCTTGCCAGGGATGCTTTCGTGTGATAGTATTCCTGGATACTCTGCTTCTGACGAAGTTTTTCTTCCATGACTTCACGCCGTTCTTCTGCTCTTCTGGCGTCAATTTCTTCCGGTTTTTCAGCGGTCTGTACCAGCATGGTAACACGGTTGTTAACAACCTCAAGGAATCCGGTTCCAACGGCAAGTGTCTCCCACGTTCCGTCTTCCAGCTGCATCTTCGCTTCACCGACTTCGATTGCTATGACCATGTTCTCATGATCTGCCAGAATTCCCATCTGACCGCCGTCGGCTGCAGGTACGATCACCTTCTGGCATCGTCCGTTATACGCCACGCGGTCACTGGCTATGACTTTCAACCAAAATGTTTTCATAGTTTACGCACCTCTTACTCTCCGTCTTTCAGTGTCTTTGCTTTCTCGATAACTTCGTCGATCGTTCCGACATTGAAGAAAGCGGCCTCCGGATATTCATCCATTTCTCCGTCGATGATCATTTTGAATCCACGGATTGTCTCTTTCAGTGGTACATATTTTCCAGGAATTCCTGTAAATGTCTCAGCTACGAAGAATGGCTGTGACAGGAATTTCTGAATCTTTCTTGCTCTCATAACCGTTGCTTTATCTTCATCGGACAGCTCTTCCATACCAAGAATGGCGATGATGTCCTGAAGTTCTTTATACTTCTGAAGAATCTCTGTTACCTGATTGGCTACTTTATAATGCTCTTCACCTACGATGTCTGCCTCCAGGATACGTGAGTTAGACTCCAGCGGATCAACAGCCGGGTAAATTCCCTGCTCAACGACCTTACGTGAAAGTACGGTTGTTGCATCCAGATGGGCAAATGTTGTTGCCGGTGCAGGGTCTGTCAGGTCGTCAGCCGGTACATAGACTGCCTGAACGGACGTGACAGAACCATTCTTTGTAGAAGCAATACGCTCCTGTAATTCACCCATTTCTGTTGCCAGTGTCGGCTGATAACCTACGGCTGATGGCATACGTCCAAGCAGGGCGGAAACTTCGGATCCAGCCTGTGTGAATCGGAAAATGTTATCAATAAAGAGCAGCACGTTCTGATGTTCTTTGTCACGGAAATACTCAGCCATTGTAAGTCCTGTCTCAGCGACACGCATACGAGCTCCAGGCGGCTCGTTCATCTGACCAAATACCAAAGCGGTCTTCTCAAGTACACCAGATGCTTTCATCTCTGTCCAGAGGTCATTTCCTTCACGGGAACGCTCTCCGACACCTGTAAAGATAGAATATCCACCATGCTCTGTTGCTACATTTCGGATCAGCTCCTGGATCAGTACAGTCTTACCAACTCCGGCTCCTCCGAACAGACCAATCTTACCACCTTTTGCATATGGTGCAAGAAGGTCGATGACCTTGATACCTGTCTCAAGGATCTCGACAGCAGGACTCTGCTCTTCAAATGTAGGCGCCTGTCTGTGGATTTCCCAGCGCTCTGCATCTTTCTCTATTTCTTTTCCATCATCGATGGTCTGACCAAGCACATTGAACAGACGTCCAAGTGTCTGATCTCCAACTGGAACTTTGATACCGCTTCCAGTTGCACGGACTTCCATATCTTTGTGAAGTCCTTCACTTGCAGCCAGCATCAGACAACGTACTTCGCTGTTTCCCAGATGCTGTGCAACTTCCATAATACAAGTCTTGTCTCCGTTATCTACCTCAAGGGCATCTTTGATATTCGGAAGCTCTCCGTCTTCAAATAAAACATCGACAACAGGACCCATGACCTGTACAATTCGTCCTTTATTCATATCTGTTCTCACTTCCTTTTCCGTTTCTGTGCCTTCGCACCTGCGCATACCTCTGTGATTTCCTGCGTAATGGCTGCCTGTCTTGCCCGGTTATAAGCAATAGACAAATCTTTGATAATTGCCTCAGCACTGTCTGTCGCTGACTTCATAGCCGTCATTCTGGCATTATGCTCACTTGCATACGCCTCGACCAAACAACCGTAAATCATTCCAGTTACATAATTCGGTACGATATTGTCCATGACGCTCTCGACAGACGGATATAACTGAATCGCCTCACGCCTTAAGTTTGCCGGAATGCTGTCCTCTCCGAATGCACTTCTCTCAAGCGGAAGCAGCTTTACAGTCTCCACCTCAGATACCATAGAATTCTCCATTCGCGTATAGACAACATACACTTCGTCCAGCTCGCCATTATTAAACTGTTCCATCAATGTCTCAGAAATAATTCTGGCTCTGCTCAGGTTCGGTTTCTGCACAGTATATTGGAAATTTTGTTCAATCTCATGTCCCTGACTTACAAAATAATGTCTTCCAAGCTCACCTACGACAAACAATTTGTCGTGTCCCGGCATTTTCATGATTTCCTCTTCTGCTTTTTCTACATTGTGATTGTAAGCTCCTGCCAGTCCTTTATCACCGGTAATAACTACAGATCCGATTTTCCGTTCTTCTTTCGGAATTTCTTCCCTACTGTCAAAATACTGGTTGCTCACTTCCGGCATATGACGCAGGATTCTGGCAATCTCAGCCTGCAATTTATAAAAATACGGCTCTGCATCTGCCAGTTTTTTTCTGGCCTGACGCATTTTTGTAGAAGAGATCAGGTACATGGCATTGGTGATTTTCATCGTATCTTTTACACTGTTAATTCGTGTCTGTATTTCTCTGATATTTGCCATACATTAACACCTGCTCTTTTTGAATTCCTCTGCAATCTCCACGATCTTCTGGGACAACTCTTTAGACAGATCCTTTGTCTCCTCGATTTCTCGTGCGATTTCCGGATGTGCACTTGCAAAGTAACTTAACATATCCATCTGGAATCCTTTTACTTTTGCAGTTGGAATTCCAAGCATGACTTTATGTCTTGCAGCACAAAGTGTAATAACTTTCTCTGCCAGTGACATTGGTTTTCCAAGCGGCTGCTTCAGAAGCTCCATCAGTCCGCTGCCATATTCCAGCTGTTCCTTCGTTGCATCATCAAGGTCTGAACTGAACTGTGTGAAGACTTCCATCTCACGATACTGGGCCAGATCGATACGAAGACTTCCTGCTGCCTTCTTCATAGCCTTTGTCTGTGCATCTCCACCTACACGAGATACAGACAATCCTACGTTGACCGCCGGACGCATTCCTGAGAAGAACAAACTGCTTTCCAGGAAAATCTGTCCATCTGTAATGGAAATAACGTTTGTAGGAATGTATGCAGATACATCTCCGGCCTGTGTCTCGATGATCGGGAGAGCCGTGATAGATCCACCGCCTTTTTCCTCACTCAGACGGCTGGAACGCTCCAGAAGTCTTGAATGCAGATAGAATACGTCTCCAGGATAAGCCTCACGTCCAGGAGATCTTCCAAGTAACAGTGACAATGCACGGTACGCAACTGCGTGTTTGGAAAGATCATCATAAACGATCAGTACATCTTTTCCTTTGTACATAAAATACTCTGCCAGTGCAGTTCCCGCATAAGGAGCAATGTACTGAAGCGGCGCACAGTCGCTTGCTGTTGATGCTAATACGATGGTGTGATCCATAGCTCCTGATGTCTTAAATGTATTTACAACTTTTGAAATCGTTGATGCCTTCTGACCGATGGCAACATAGATACAGATCACTCCGTTTCCATTCTGGTTCAAGATCGTATCTGTTGCGATAGATGTCTTACCAGTCTGTCTGTCACCGATGATCAGCTCTCTCTGTCCACGTCCGATCGGGAACATGGAATCGATAGAAAGGATTCCTGTCTCCATAGGAACGCTGACGGATTTTCTGTCAATGATTCCAGGTGCTTCATTTTCAATCGGGCGATAATCATCTGCCTCAATCTCTCCGGCACCGTCGATTGGTGCACCAAGGGCATTGATAACTCTTCCGATAAATTTATCTCCTACCGGGATTCCGGCTTTTTTCTTTGTACGTGCAACCTTTGTTCCTTCTTTGATTCCTGTATCTGATCCAAATAAGATACATCCGATCTCGTCTTTCTGGATATCCTGTACCATACCCTTCAGACCATTTTCGAAGGTAACAATCTCGCCGTACATTGCATGATCGATTCCGTAAATGGTAGCGATTCCGTCTCCGACTGTTACAACAGTTCCGACTTCGCTGTCTTTACTGATCTCATCAAAATTCTCTATTTCACTTTTCAGAATTGAAATAATTTCATCTGAATTGATTGAACTCACTTACGTTCACCTCCAGGTCAATTTTTGTTCTAACCGGTTCATTCTTCCACGAATGCTCCAGTCATATTCATCACTGCCCGCTCTCAGGATAAATCCTCCAAGCAGTGACGGGTCTTTTTCGACCTCCAGATTTACCTTCGATTTATGATATTTATCCATAATAAATGTTTTCATCTTCTCAGCCTGCTCTTCGTCTGGCTCGTCTACACATATTAAAGTCGCAGTCATAACTTGCTGCTGCTCCTCACAATATTTATCATAGCTTTCGAAAATGTCCCAAAGCATGCCCATTCTCTGGTTCTCGCATGTTACCTTCAGGAAATTACAAATAGACTTTGGAAATATCTGTTCGATAACACTGTATTTGTTCTTTGCCGTAATTACCGGATTTAACAGTACTTCATATACTTCCGGTACCTGACAGAAGATTTCTTTTGTTTTCTCAATATCTGCTTTCGGAATTTCCAGTTCGTACAGAACTCTTGCATAGCGCTTTGCTGCCGGCTGAACGAACTTTACTGTATTACTCGTCTTTGCCGTCATGAGCGTCACCTACGCTTTCCAAAAACTGATCATAAATCGCCTGATTTCCTTGTTTTCTTGTCTCTTCATCTACAATCTTTCTGGCTGCCTGCATTGCAAGTCCTGCAATCTGTGTCTCAACGCCATCCAATGCCTGCTTTCGCTCAGTCTCGATGGTCTTTCTGGCACGTTCGATCGTGGCATCTGCTCTTCTGTCCGCATCTGCAAGAATCTCATCTGACTGTCTCTTAGCCTCTACACGGGCATTTTCAACGATTTTAACCGACTCCTCTTTTGCACCGGAAAGAGCTGACTCATACTCTTTTTTCAGAGCCTCTGCCTCTTCTCGTCTGTCACTTGCATTTTTCAGTCCGTCGGCAATCATCTGCTCACGCTTTTCCATGATTCCCATAACTGGTTTGAACAGGAATTTTTTCAGTAATAGATAAAAGACTACAAGGTTTATTATGGTCCAGAGAAGGCTCAAATCTACTTTTATCACCTTTTCCCACCTGCCTTTCTTCTTTTTCTCCTGCTTCTTTACGAACTGCTAATTATTTCAGCATCAGGATAATCAGAAGACCGATGATAAATCCATAAATAGCTGTTGCCTCTGCAAGGGCACAACCAAGAATCAGGTTCTTGCTGATCTTTGACTCAGCCTCTGGCTGTCTTGCGATAGCGTCTACTGCCTTGCTTGTTGCAAGACCAATACCAATACCTGCTCCTAAACCTGTTAAAACTGCGATACCTGCTCCAATTGCTACTAACATAATCTTAATCTCCTTTTCTTCTTGTCTAAAAATGTTTTCTTAAATCCCTTTTAAGTCTGTTCGTCTTATCTTCCGGCTTTACTCCTGTTCCTCATTCATGAACAGCGCCGTCAGAAATACAAATACATAAGCCTGTAAGAATCCATCAAATATATCAAAATAAAAACTAAACGGGATTGGTATAATCGCCGGAGCTACTATTTTTAAAAGCTCCATGATTACAAATGCTCCCAGTACATTACCGAACAGTCGCATGCACAAGGACAATGGACGGATTACAATCTCCAGTACCATGATCGGTGCGACGAACGGAACCGGCTTTGCAAAATGTTTGACCCAGTGTTTTAATCCGTTTTTATGTATTCCGGAATACTCGATCAGACACATACTCATAACAGCCAGCGCTATTGTGACATTCAGATCCTTTGTCGGCGGTTTAAACCCAAACAATCCAATGATATTGGCAATTCCGATATAGATCAGCACCGTGATAAGATATGGGATATATCTTCGGTTTTCTTTGCCCATAACATCTTCAAAGAAGTCCACTCCTTTTCCGATTGCGGATTCCAATAAAAGCTGAGCTTTCCCCGGATTCTCTACACTGAGATTCCTTACGAATATGACACACAGCAGTACAACTACAGCCATAATGATCCATGTAACCGCCACGGACTCACTAATCTTAATTCCCCCGAATAACGGAATAGTAAATGCTGTATCACAATTCAGCTCTTCCAACAGACTCTCTGTTAATTTCTCCGTATGACTCCCTCCCTTTCTTCTTCAAATTTCGTGATTACTTTACTCTCCTGTTTTTTAAATGTCAATCATTTCTTTTTTTCTTAACAATTACTTTATTTGACAATTTTTTAAGCATATTCTCTTATTTGAGTTTTTTCATTTGTCCAAAATTTAGTCACTTTCCTCCCGTTTTTATATACCTTCTCCCTAATATGACGAAAATTTGCACAAATTATTTGTGTTTTTCAGAAAAATTTTAGTCGTTACGCATATTCCTTTCGGCAATATGATATAGATATGGCCGCTATACACCATTGAGTTTGACTTTTTTTGCCAAAGCCTGTAAACTAAGGCAAGGCAAGAATCTCCCGGATTTGGGAAGTTTGCAAATAAAGAAATACAACAAATAAGGAGATTATATATGCGACTTAGAAATATACCCCGCGCCGAAGGCGTGTTAAAAGAGTGCAGTCAGGTTATCGAGACTCCGGAAGAATTCCGTGGTCACTGGGCATCTGATGTATTCCAGAATGACTACCCGGTCCACATTGAAATCGGCATGGGAAAAGGCCGTTTTCTCATGGCACTGGCTCAGAAAAATCCACAGATCAACTACATCGGAATCGAGCGCTACACAAGCGTCCTTCTCCGTGCTGTGGAAAAGTTAAACATATATATAGAAGAAAACGAAAGCACTCTGCCAAACATTCGCTTCATTTGTATGGACGCACAGGACATAGCAAATGTGTTCGCTGAAAATGAAGTTGACCGGATCTATCTGAACTTCTCCGACCCATGGCCGAAAGCCCGCCATGCAAGAAGGCGCCTCACGTCACCGGATTTTTTTGCACGTTACGACAAGGTGCTTGTCCAGGACGGACAGGTAGAATTCAAGACAGATAACCGTGATCTTTTTGATTTTTCCGTTGAGTCTTTAGGGGAATCCGAAACATGGGGCATTTCCGAATGTACTTATGACCTGCACCATGATGAAATTATGAACGTTGGAAATATTATGACAGAATATGAAGAGAAATTTTCATCCATGGATCACCCAATTTGCAAGCTCATTGCTAAAAGAAGATGTCTGCTGTGACTTTCTTAGCGCTACAGCGCATATATTATTAATGAGAAAGCCTTCGGAGTCTGTTCGCCATGAGCCGAAATTGTCATAACAAAAAAAACTTCCGACAAAAGTTTTTTGAATACACTTATCGAAATCGGTGTCTGCACAGGTGGATCGGTTGTTTCAGAAAATCCCTGAAAGAAGTATATGATATTCTGAACCACGGTTCTGACTGCCGAAGGCACTGATCAGAAAGGTTGATTTGATGTTACATTTAACTGCAAAAAATTTTCAAATAGAAGTAAAAGATACCTCTCTCCCGGTCGTCGTTATGTTCTACGCTATCTGGTGCGGGAAATGTGCCATGATGAAGCCGGTCGTGGAGGATATCGAAAAGAAATACGCCGGAAAGATCAAGTTCTGCGAAGTCGAAATTGAAGAATCTGCAGTACTCGCCGCAGAATATGCCCCGGAAATCGTCCCGACATTTGTTCTCTTCAAAGATAAAAAGGCAGTCGGTGTCATTAGTGGAATGGTGGATGAACACACATTTGAATCCAGAATGCTGGAAATCCTGTCTTAGTCCACAGATGTACACAAGCCGTAACAAAATCTTTCGAAATAGTTAAGAATTTTTTACTTTTTACTTTTACACAAGTATGCTATTATTGGGTGTACAGAAAGGAGATGTGGCGTCTGACACCACAGGATAATTATGAGTATGAAAAAATTAAAAAGGGTTCTGCCGTTTAGCCTGGCAATAATTCTGGCATCTGTAAGCCTGCCGGTAACTGCCCTGGCTGACAGCGCAAAAGTAGTCACTCTCGGAGCGAACTTATCCGACGAGCAGAAAGCTTCTATGTACAAATACTTCGGTACTTCCGCCGATCAGGTAGACACGATCGAAGTCACGAACACAGACGAAAGAAAATATATGGAAGGAATCGCGACCGAATCCCAGATTGGTACAAGAACATATAGCTGTTCTTATGTTGAGCCGACAGACAGCGGCGGAATTCAGGTAAAAGTCGCAAACCTGACATTTGTAACAAGTTCTATGATCGCCAGTACACTTTTGACTTCCGGCGTTGAGAACTGTAACGTTGTTGCCGGATCTCCAATTGAAGTATCCGGAACCGGTGCACTGACAGGTATTATGATGGCTTACGAAAAAGCCAGTGGAAAAGAACTTTCCGAAGACCAGAAAGCAACTGCAACAGAAGAGCTGGTAACAACCGGTGACCTCGCCAAGGATCTCGGTCAAGATACAGCATCTGATCTGATCAACGATGTCAAAGAATCCGTTATTGAAGACAAACTGACTGATCCGTCCGATATTCAGGACGCGATTTCTGACGCAGCCGATAAGCAGGGAATTACACTGACCGATGACCAGCTTGCAAAAATCACAAGTCTGATGGAATCTATTTCCCAGTACGACTACGATGTCAAAGCACTGAAAAAGACTCTCGACAACCTGGACGGGAAATCCGGAGGATTCTTCAGCAACCTGTGGTCCTCCATCAAAGGCTTTTTTGGCGGGGATAGTTCTGGCGGTGGAATTATTAACAATACGGATGATGCAGCACTCGGAAATGATGCAATCATCGACAGCACATTAGATGCCGTAAAAGCCAAAGCAAACGATGCCGTAAATCAGGCAAAAGAGGAAGGTCTCTGGGATAAAATCGTAGGATTTTTCAAGGATCTGTTCGGAGGCGATGATACCGAAAACTCCGATAATACAGATAGCACTGACGCAGTCGAAGAAAATACGGACAACAACACCGATACAGGCAGCACCGACAACAATGCTGATAACGACACTTCTACAAACGCAGAATAAAATTAATTCATAACTTTAGCAGGGAGATGGAATAAGAGCCTGTGAAAAAATCTCTGTAAATTAGACAATACAAGGGTCTTCTATGATAAAATATTAAATCATAGGAGGCCTTTTATTATGGCAAACAGAAAAAAAGAAGTTTACAAACCAAAACCAATGACCGAAGGAAAGAGAAATCTTATCCAGGGACTACTCCAAGAGTATGATATCCAATCTGCAGATGATATTCAGGAGGCATTAAAAGACCTGCTTTCTGGAACGATTCAAGATATGCTTGAAACAGAAATGGACAATCATCTTGGCTATGATCGCTATGAAAGATCTGGTGAGCCTAATTACCGCAATGGTACAAAGTCTAAGACGGTTCGTAGTAAATACGGCGAATTCGAGGTAGATGTGCCACAGGATCGCCAGAGTTCCTTTGAGCCACAAGTGCTTCCAAAGCGCCAAAAAGATATTTCTTCAATTGATGACAAGATTATTGCAATGTATGCAAAGGGAATGACAACTCGGCAGATTTCAGAAACAATAGAGGATATTTACGGATTTGAAGTTAGTGAAGGAATGG